>Ga0209373_10001032_pt1 | contig 36653 bp, 29 predicted proteins | sample Higcelweek5metaG_FD_187173 | JGI IMG/M metagenome (GOLD analysis project Ga0209373, IMG submission 187173) | Freshwater pond sediment microbial communities from the University of Edinburgh, under environmental carbon perturbations - High... | ecosystem: Environmental > Aquatic > Freshwater >... | reverse complement strand
CCTGGTGCTGGTGGGGCTGTTGTGGCTGGGTTGTCTGCGCGGGCTTTGGAATGGCTGGGGTGTTACCGACATGGCGCGGGATATCCTGCCTTTCCTGTTTCTGTCCCTGCCGGTGCTGCTGGCCCCCGGCCTGTCCCGTCTGTCCCCCGCCCGTTTCACCCTGCTGGTGGATTGTGCGGGCTGGGCCGGATGTGCGCTGGCCTTGCGCTGGTGGATCGGGGCGGGGATGGCGTTTTCCGCCCTGGGGACGGCCCCGCTGGGGGAGGGCAAGGATTACCTGTTGAACAGCGCGCTGGTGCCCTTTGCCGGGGTCTGGCTTTGCTTGCGTGCGGTGTCACGCCCTGGCGGAAACGGGCCGCAGCCGTGGCGCATGGGCGTGCCGCTGTTTTATGGGCTGGGTGGTCTCGCTTGCCTGCTGGCGCTGGCGGCCACCATCCACCGGGCTGCCCTTGGCCTGTCGCTGCTGGCCATTCTGCTGGGGCTTTGGCAGGTGCTGGCCCGGCGCCCGCTTTTCTCCTTGCTGCTGGGCGGCGGGCTGCTGGTGCTGGTATTGGTCGCCGGTGGGCCGCTGGCCGGTGTCGCCGGGCTGGTGGCCGCCAAGACCGAATCAGTCGGCCTGAATAACCGGGTGGGGGAGGTGCTGGCCGTGCTGGACCAGGTGGGACGTGACCCGCTGGCCTTCCTGATCGGTGATGGCTGGGGCGCGCTGGTGGCGAACCCAGCCGTGGGCTATTGGCGTGTCTCCTACACCCACAGCGCGCTCAGCTATTTCCTGCTGAAGGTCGGGTTGCTGGGGTTGGCGGCCATGGCACTTTATGCTGGGCTGTTGGCTGCCCGTATTGCCCGAACCGCCTCGATCCATCCGGCCCTGTTCCTGGCGGCGGCACCATCCCTGCTGATCGGTTGTTTCCTGCACACCAGTTTCAAGTATCTTTGTTTCAGCATTATCCTCGCCTTGGTCGCTTCGTCGAACGAATTACCCTTTACAAGAGAGAAAATGGAACACAATCTCTTGACATAGGTGATGAGTAGAGTAGTCAACCGCCGTGCCGGACAGCCTTGTCGCCCAACTTGAACTTCCGGCATCTGGCCCTGGGCTGGTTCCGCTGCTGTTTGCCCTTGTGCGGGCGTGGCGCTGGCTGCTGCTGGCGACGCTGGGCGGTGCAGCTGTCATGTCGCTGGCGCTGCATCTGGTGCCGCCGCAATTCACCGCCACCATGGTGGTGGGCCCGACCGGTCGCAGTGGTCCCGCCGCCATGGGGCCGCGCGCACCGGCCCTGTCACCTGCCGCTGGGCGCAATATTGCCGAACAGGGAACCGCCGATGAGCTTGTTTCGGACTTCGCCCGTTATCTGGCGCTGCTGACCTCCGTCCCCGTGGCGGAAAAGCTGGTGAATGACCAGGAGATCATGCGCGAGTTGTTCCGCACGTCGTGGGATATTGACGCCGGGCAATGGCGCCCGCCCACAGGCATCACCGCCCGGCTGGGCCGTGCCTTGCGCTGGCTGGCGGGGCATCGCACCTGGGCCCCACCGGATGAAGCCGATCTTGCGCGCCACCTGAAGCGCAACCTCTCCATCGAATCTGTTTCCGGCGGGCCGTTGCGACGGTTGGTCTACCGCCATGAAAAGCGGGATTTCGCCATCCTGTTGCTAAGTCGGTTGCATGACGCGGCGGAGGCGCACCTGCGTGAGGAGGCGGTGCGCCGGGTGAAGGCAGAAATGGGGCATGTCAGCCACCGCCTGACCGATCTTACCAATATGGAAAACTACCGGGCGCTGTCGGCCTTGCTGGGGGAGCAGGAGCGGTTGTTGCTGATGCTGGATGTCGGCCTGCCCTACGCGGCGGATGAGTTGGAGGCCCCCTCATCTCTCAGTCTGGCCGACTGGCCCAACCCGATCCTGCTGGTGCCGGCAGGTGCGGTAGGCGGGCTGTTTCTGGCCCTGTTCGCCGTCGGGGCCTATCACGGCTGGCGGCGGGGATAGGTGAATGGCACAGCCCGCAGACATTCCGGTTTCCGTGGTGGTGATGACCCGCAATGAAGCGGCGAACATCGCCGATTGTTTGCGCTGCCTTGCCGGTTTTGCCCAGGTGCTGGTGGTGGACAGCGACAGCACCGATGAAACCGCCGGCATCGCCCAGGCGCATGGTGCCACCCTGGTGCCCTTCCGCTGGAACGGGCATTACCCGAAAAAGAAGCAATGGTCGCTGGAATGGCCGGGGTTGGCCCATGACTGGGTGTTGTTTGTTGACGCCGATGAACGGCTGACACCCGCCCTGGTGACGGAGATAGCGGCGCTTTTGGCCCGGCCCCGGCATGAGGCGGCCTTTTTCATCGACAGCCGACCGGTGTGGCTGGGCCGTGTGCTGCGCTTCGGCAGCCCTTACCGCAAAATAGCGCTGCTGCATCGCCACCGGGCCCGGTTTCCGGTCTGCGACGATCTGCATATCGCCACCATGTGGGAGGTGGAGGGCCATTACCAGCCGCATCTGCAAGGCCCCGCCGGCCGCTTATCGTCCCCGATGATCCATGCGGATGAGAAGCCGCCCTTTGCCTGGTTCGAACGGCATAACCGCTATTCGGATTGGGAGGCGCAGCTGGATGTCACCGCGAACGGTAATGCCAGCCGGTTGGCAGGGGAAAGGGGTTGGCGCCGTCTCGCCAAGCGGGCGGTGGCGGCACTTCCGTGCCGACCGTTCTGGGCCTTCTTGCACGCCTATGTTCTTTATTTGGGCTTTCTGGACGGAAAAGCCGGGCTACACCATGCGGTGGCCCGGTCTTTTTATTACTGGTCGATCAGCCTTAAGCGCGACTGGCTGCGAGCGCGGCAACCAATGTCGCCGAACGCCCGCAATACAACCGATCAGCCTTCTCTGCTGGCATCGCTATTGTCGCCGGCCAGTGCCTTGACCAGTTCGAAGGTCCGGCGGCGCACTATTTCTTCCGGAATTCGGTAATAGGCACGCACCAGCTCCAGCGTTTCGCGCCGGGCCATGGATTCGAATTCCTGGGTCTCGCTCGGCTCCTCGTCCAACAGTTCCACATCCTGCACAGGCAGGTCGTCGAAGAAGAAGGTCACAGGAACGCCCAGTACCTGGCTGAGGTTGAACAGGCGGCTGGCGCTTATACGATTGGCCCCCCGTTCATATTTCTGCAGCTGCTGGAAAGTAATGCCGACAGCTTCGCCAAGAGTTTCCTGGCTGAGGCCAAGCAGGGTCCGCCGCAAACGCAAGCGCTGACCCACATGAATATCAATAGGGTTGGGCCCCTCCCCACGCTTGGAGAGAGAGTAGGGCTGTGCCAGCCCGGTTTTGGTCGTAAGCTTCTTCTCAAGCATCACGCACTCCATATACTAACCTATCCTTAGGTATATAGATAAGCGCCGCAGGGTCAAATACGACAGGTTGCATAGTTTCCGGCGATTCTTTCTAAATAGTTTGATTAAAATTGATTACTTCTTTTGGCTGACCGGCTTGAATGAGCCCGCTAAGTCCATGTAAATGGCCGGTTAACGGCACTTTTCCGGGCCATTGGAGTAAATTCAACGTCCGTTGAACCTCATGAGGGCATACCACTTTGGTGCATGTCTCCGAAAAATAGATGCGACAATATGTAGCATTTTGATCGTTTGGGAAACAGCGTTGGGCATCTTCAATTGATACAACCGGATCAGATGCTGTTCATTTCGACCGGTGGCTGCATGCCGGCGGGATATTCCGCCGGATGCAAACGTTGCCAAAAGCAGGGGAATCCGGCGGATTTCCCGGGCGCGTTGCAGCGACTCCAACGTAACGGCGTAATCGCCAGCCAGATGGTATCCACAATCGAACTTAAGCCCTTCCAACAGCGTGCGCCGGTACAGGATGGCGCAGTGATGTGCCGGCATGCCGTAAAAGGCCCAACGCCAGTGGCGTGCCGGCTTCCGCCGGAAGCGCCCATCGCCTGGATCCTCCGCCGCGTCACCGTAAATGAGATCCGGCGTTTCCGGATCATTCAAAAGGGTGAGCAGCGCGTCCAGAACGTCCGGTCCGGCCAGTTGATCCCCCGCATTCAGGAACAACACATGGGTGCCGCAGGCATGGGACAGCGCCCGGTCCATTCCGCCGAAGGGGCCGCCATCGGGGCGACTGTCCAGCCAATGCGGTTGGGGGCCTGGGCCACCCAGGGCAGTCAGCGTCTCGTCCTCCGATCCGCCATCGGCCACCAGCCATTCCACCCCCGGCGGCAGGCTGTTGCCCAGGCTGGCGCGCGTGGCGGCCAGCCCGGTGCGATCATGGCGTACGACCGTGATGATGCTGAGCGCCGGGGTTTCCATGGTCAGTTGTTGATGCTGGCGATGGCGGCGGCGCTGAAGGCGATCTGGCTGAGGATGGTGGTGATGCTTTGGGCCAAGGGGAGGATTTCCAGCGGTTCTGCGTCGCGTGGCACCACCAGCATGGCGCCTGGTGTCACTGCCACCCGGCCATGGCGGGCTCGGGGGCGGTCCAGCGGTTCGGCGCTGCCGTCAGGATGGATCAGGAAGATGCGGTCATCATCGGCAAACCGGGTCAGCCCGCCGGCTTCCCGCAGATAATCTTCCGCATCCTTTTCCGGGTCGAACAGCAGGCTGGCAGGCGACAAAACTTCGCCCGCCACGGTAACTGTCGCAGGGCGTTTGGGAATATAAAGCCTGTCGCCGGCCTGCAGGGGGATATCCAGTTCCGGGCGGCTGGCCAGGATTTCCGGGTCCACCTGCACGGTGATGCGGCCCAGCGCCGTACTGCTGCGCAATTCGTCCGCCAATTGCCGGGCCAGGGCCACGCGCTGTGGGTCTGGTGGATTTTTACCGCCCAGCAACTGGGCCAATTGCCGGTCCATTTCCCGCGCTGTGCGGCGCAATCCGTCCTCCTCCGCAGCCCGCGCGGTTTCGCGGGTGAAAATGGCTCCCGCCGGATAGGCATGGGGGCTGAGCCCACCCGTCCGCACCAGCAGGCTGGATAATGTTTCACCGGGGGCCAGGTCGAAGCTGCCCGGTTCCATCACCTCGCCGGCCACCATGATGCTGCGCGGTTCCGCCGGGCGCCGTTGCAGGCCCACGCGCACGGCCTCCCCCGGCTGAATCGGTCGATTGGCGCCCACACCGCCGGATAGCAGCACCGGGGCGGTTTCGACACCCAGGGCGGGGATCAACTCCACCCTCGCCCGATCCGCCTCTTCCCGCAGGCCGCCGGCCGCGCGCAACAGCAGCGGCAAGGCCAGGGGGCCGGCCACCGGATAATCCCCCGGTTCCCGCACCCCGCCGCGCACCCCGATCATCCGGTCGGCCAGCATCGCGCGGATGGCGGGGGACATGGCGGGGGGCGTCTCCGATCGCTGATCCTGTTCCGGAACCGGAATGATTACCTGCTCGGTGCTGGGAAAGGCCGCCCGCATCTGGCTTCTGGAAAGAATGGTGATCCGGTCGCCATCGCGCAGGCGCAGATCGAACCCCCCGGCCAGCACATCGCCAGGGGCAAACAGAACGATCTGGGCGGCGATCCGTCCGCTATCAAAACGATCCAGAATGGCAGCCAGCCCATAGGCATCCGGTTGCAGGATGCTGCCATCTCCAAGCAGATGGGAAAGGCTGTCCGCCATCTCCAGCGGGCGCAGGCCGGGCTGACGGACAGCCCCGGCCAGCAGCACGCCGTCCCCCCCGATATCTATCAGTTGGCCGGGTACAAGCCGCTGTTCATCCGTCTCCGCCAGTCTGGCACCCGCCAGCGGGGCGATCAACGCCAGTTTGACCCCAGCCACCACCGGATAGGGACCGGGCCGCAGGGCGCCGCGTCGGATGAAGGCCGATTGGCGCAACAAAAAGGGCAACAGGTCCGGTCGATCAACGAATAAGGGTGGGCAGGGCAGTTCCGGCCCCAACATGCCCTGCGCCGCCAACGCCAGCGGCCCGGCGGCCAATGCTCCCGCCGGATCAGCGGTCAGGGCGGCGGTCAGGCTGTCCAGGCCGGGGCAATCCGTTGTTGGGGCGGGGAAATGGTTCGGATGGAAGCGGGACAACACAGCATGGGAGCGCAAAAAGGCGATATCATCCGCCCCCAATAACATCAGTTCATCCCCGTCCTGGGCCACCTGCCGGTCCCGCCCCGCCAGCAGTTCCACCAGGTTGACGGGGCGCATGTCCGGCGGACCGCCAGCACGGGTCTGGCGCAGCAGCACCGCCAGCGGCTGGTAAAGATCAGGGGGCAGCGCGTCACGGTCGATGAGGTCGGCCAGTGCGCCGGTCGGAGACAGCGGTCGGGCGCCCGGTGTTTCCACATGGCCGGCCAGGGCCACGCTGTCCTGCCGTGTGCCGCCATCGGGCGCATGCAGCAGCAGATCACCGTCTCGCAGCGCCAGCATCGGCAAGCCGTCAACGGCATCGGCCTTTTCTACCCCGTCGCGGCCATAACGCAACAAAACGGTGCGTTCCCCGCCGGGCCGCAGCGGGCCGCCAGCCAAAGCCAGCAGTTGATCGCCCGCCATGCCGTCCCTGTCGGGCAGTTCATAGATGCCTGGTCGCTTCACCGCGCCGGCGATGGCCACGCTTGGCCCCAGTGGCGGCACCACCAACCGGGCCCCATCGCCCAACACGGATGTGGCCGGTCCATCGCCCTGGTCCAGCAACTGGTAAAGGTCCAGTGTTTCCGGAGGCTGGCCGGGCCGGATCAACCGGATGGCCCGCAGGCTGCCTTGCGGCCCCACCCCACCGGCGGCCAGCAGGGCATCCAGCGGGGTGGCGAAGGCATTCAATTGCTGGCGGCCCGGTCGTGCCACAGCACCCAGGACCAGAACGCCGATCATCCGTGTACGGCCCACGGAAAGATAGGTTTGGGTTTGCAGATGGGCGGCGGAAACCGCCTCCTCCACATCGCGGCGTAATTCCCCCAAGGTGCGGCCGGTGGCCTGAAGGGGGCGCAAATCCTCCACCGTCAGCAGCCCATCCTGGCCGATCAGGTGACGGGCGCTGCGGCTGACCTGACCGCGCAGATGCAGCACCAGTTCATCCCCTGGTCCCAGCCGGTAATCATCGGCGATGGCGCCGACGGGGGCCGGCTGTCCGGCTTCCCCCGCGCCGGTGGTGAACAGATCGCGTCCATAAAGACGCAATTCCTGCCCGGCACGGCGGCTGAACAGTATTTCCAAGGGATTAGGCGCGTCCGCCGCCGGTGCGGGGGACGCGCATAACGCGATGAGGCTGATAATCAGATGGATGATAAATCGATAGGGCACGGCCATGTGACGCGGATAAAGAGTATGATTTGCATCATACACAATTCATCCGCCTGTGCCATGCCGCACCTGCGGTGTCACGCGTGGCGCAACCGCCCATCCGAAGACAGAATCGGGCCGTAAAGCGCCGGTCGCCGGTCGCGGAAAACGCCCCAGCCATTGCGCGTGCGGGCAACGGCATCAAGGTCGAAGGTGGCGGTCAGCAGCGCCTCGCCTGTGCGATCAGCCTCGGCAACCTTTTCTCCTTTCGGTCCCGCAATGAAGCTGGAACCGTAGAAGGTGATGCTGCCCGTATCGAACGTTTCGGTCCCGATCCGGTTGCTGGCCACCAGCGGAACCAGATTGGCCCCGGCATGGCCTTGCATCACCCGTTGCCAATGGTCACGGCTATCCAGCGAGGCATCCTGCGGTTCTGAGCCGATGGCGGTGGGATAGAACAGGATTTCCGCCCCTTGCAGGGCCATTACGCGCGCAGCCTCCGGGAACCATTGGTCCCAGCAGATGCCGGTGCCGATTCGGGCATAGCGTGTCTGATAGACCTGAAAGCCGCTGTCACCCGGCGTAAAATAGAACTTTTCCTGATAACCCGGCCCGTCGGGAATATGGCTCTTGCGATAGATGCCCAGGATGCTGCCATCGGCATCAATGGTGGCCAGCGAGTTGTAATGGGCATTGTTGGCCTTCTCGAAAAAGCTGAGCGGCAGCACCACCGACAGTTCGCGGGCCAGATCGCACATGCGGGCCAGCAGGGGGTTCTCCTCCACCGGGGCTGCCAGCTCGAAATATTCCGGCTTCTGGTCCTGGCAGAAATAGGGGGTCTCGAATAATTCCTGGATCAGAATGATCTGCGCGCCCTGGGCATGGGCGTTGCGGATCATCGTCTCGGCCTTGGCGATATTGGCGGCGCGGTCCCATCCGCAGGCGAACTGGGTGGCGGCAACGGTCACGTGGCGCATCGGGGGCGTTCCCTGGCTTGAAGCTCTGTTGCCCCACCATAGCGAAGCTGGCCCCCCGCTGCCCAGGGGGCAAGCCCATGTTCCTTTTATGACAAGGGATATCAGGCCAGATTGCGCCGGTGGCGCAGCACCAGGACCAGGAAGAAGGGGGCCCCCAGCAGGGCGGTGACGACACCCAGCTTCAATTCCGGTCCCGGCCCGCCCAGCCGCACGCCGATATCAGCCGCCAACAGCAGCGCGGCCCCGCCCAATGCCGACAAAGGCAACAGGCGCGATGGTTGATAATGGGCCAGGGGGCGCAGCAGGTGCGGCACGATCAGGCCGATGAAACCGATGGCCCCGGCCACCGCCACGGCGGCCCCCACGGCCAGGGCCGTGCCGCCGATGGTGAAAAGCGCCAGCCGCCCGGTGGAAAAGCCCAGTGAGCGGGCCGTATCATCGCCCAGCGACAGCGCATCCAACCCCCGCCCCACCGACAGCAGCGCCAGCGATCCGGCCAGCATGAAGGGTGCCGCTATATAGATGTGTGTCATCGACCTGTCGGCGAGCGAACCCAGCAGCCAGAACACGATCTCCGACAGGGCGAACGGGTTGGGGGAGAGTGACAGGGCAAGCGAGGTGAGGGCACCGGCCAGCGAACTGATGGCCACCCCTGCCAGGATCAATGTCAACATTCCCGCCTGACGCCCGGCCAACAGGTAGAGCAGGCTGACCGCCAGCAATGCGCCAGCGATTCCCCCCGTCGGCAAGGCCAGGGGAAACGCCAGGCTGGCTCCGCTGTAAAAGGCGATGACGGCCCCCAGACCGGCACTGGCTGACACGCCGATCAGGCCCGGTTCGGCCAGCGGGTTGCGCAAAAGCCCCTGAAGTGCAGCGCCGGAAAGGCCCAGAACCGCTCCGATCAGCAGGCCCAGCAGGGCGCGGGGCAGGCGGATATCGGCGAAGATGATGGCAGCCGTGCTGTCCCCGCCGCGCCACCAGTCGGCGAGCGCGAGCGGCAGGGAGATCGGGCTAGGTCCCACGGCCAGGGATATCCCGAACAACAGGAACACCAGCAGCCCCAGGCATGGCAGCAGCCAGCGTTGCATCATGGCGCCTTTTCTTTCAGAAACTGATCACGCGCGGCAGCCAGCAACCGCACCGCATCTGCGGTGAAGGGGCCACCGCAGGTCCACATCCAGCCCGGCACCGTTGGTCGGCGTTCAGCGGGTATGGCGCGGGCCAGAGCCGGGTGGGCCAGCAGTTGGCCATTCAGCGAAGGGGTCTTCCCTTCCGTTCCATCCACCAGCAGCAGGTCCGGCGGGTCGGCGGCAATCTGTTCCAGTGACAGATAACCATAGCCGGTCAGTCCCTTGGTCGCGGCGTAATTGTCCAACCCGGCGGTTCGCATGGCGGCATCCGTCAGGGTTCCGCCCCCGGCGGTGAAGGCACCGGGGGCCAGGGCCAGCGCGCGAGGGCGCGTCTGGCCGGATGCGGGACGGGCTTCTGCTAGCGTGGCGTCCATCGCCGCAATCAATGCCTCCCCCCTTTCAACCCGGCCCAGGGCGGCGGCCACGGTGCGGATTTGCTGGTGGATGGCCGCGAAATCATCGGCCAGCCCCACCTCCAGCACCGTGATGCCGCGTGCGCGCAACAGGGCGACGGTGGGGCGGGCGGTGAACATCCCTGCCAGCACCAGATCAGGCTGCAACGTCAGCACCTCCTCTGCCTGTCCGCGCAGCAGAGGCAGGCCCGCCGCCGCATCAGCCAGAGCTGAAAGCGTGCGATCGACCGCCAGGAAGGACAGGCCCGCGATACGGTCACGCGGGGAAAGCGCCAGCAGCAACTGGTCGGTACAGAGGTTGAGCGAGATGATGCGGCGTGGGGCTGCGGAACCTTCCGCCAGCGCCAACGGCTTGATCGCCATAAACAGGACAAAGATGGCAGCAAGAAAGAGGTAACGGTCGTGGTGCGAAGCGGACCCCTTCTGCTTATCCCGACCGGATTGCACGATGAAAATCTCCCCATGAAACCGGGATGGCGCCCGTGCCTGTCCCGAATGCTTATAGAAGCGGGCAGCAGGGTGCGACAACCATATCGACCGGACAAGGGCATGGAGGCCGGATTGAAGAGGGTGGAAAAAGGCCATATCGGCATTACCGGCAGTGCCGGCACCGGCAAGACCACATTGGCGACAGCCCTGGCCGAACGGTTGGGCCACCATCTGGTTCCCGAGGTGATGCGGGAACGGCTGGCCGCCGGGTTCGACCTGCACCGGTTGACGCGGGAGGGGTATCGCCTGCTGTTGACTGATGATGCCACCGACCTCACCCGCCGGCTGGCCGCACAGGATTCCCCGGTTGTCACTGACCGCACCCCGCTGGATATGGCGGCCTTCTGGCTGTCCAATGGGTATGGTGTGGATGACCCGGCGGCAACGGAGGCGCTGCTGGCCCGCGCCATCTGCGCCATCGCGGATTACAGGCAGGTGATTCTGCTGCCCTGGGGGACGGTGCCGTTGACGGATGATGGTGTACGCAGCGCCAACCCATGGCTGCAGCTGCATTTTCAGACGATCATCGAAGGCCTGTGCCGCCGCTATGTACCGGCGGGGCGGCTGCTGATCGTACCTGAATCAGCCATGGCTTTCCCTGATCGGCTGGGTTGGGTGCTTGAACGGCTTGCGCTCCGCTGATGCCGCCCGCTCACAGGAAATCGTCATCCTCTTCCTCTGGTATCGGCAGGCTGGCGCCGGTCGTGATCGCATCTGTCAGTTTGGCACCCCGGATATTGGCTTCCAGCAGATTGGCGCCCGTCAGGTCCGCGCCGCTGAGATCAGCACCCGACAGGTTGGCGCCGCGCAGCATGGCACGGGTCAGGCTGGCCTGAATCAGAATCGTATTGGACAGGTTGGCCGGCCATTTACGTCCGGTGCCGCGCCCGTTTGGCCCTTTGATTTCCACCGACCCGATTTTCGCCGAATCGAGCTTGGCGCCGGTCAGGTTGCTGCCGCGCAGGTTGGCGCCGTCCAGGGTGGCGCCGGTCAGGTCGGTGAATTGCAGGCTGGCGGCGGACAGATCAGCCATAACGAACATCACGTCGCGCAGTTTGGCGCCGGAGAAATTCACCCCTTTCAGGTTGGCCCCGCCCAGATTGGCCCCGGCCAGATCGATATGGGAGAGATCCTGCCCCTCCAGGTCCGCCCGCTCCCCTTTATCGCCATTGCTGGTGATCCATTGCTGGTGGGCGGTCAGGATACGCTGGATGGTGGCGGAGAAGCTTTCTGCCGAACGGCTGAAATTGGCGCCCAGCATATCCACGCTGGACAGGTCCACCCCTTCCAGGTTGGCCCCCTGCAGATCGGCATTACGAAGATTGGCACCGGTCAGCATGGCACCGGCCAGATTGCAGTCGCGCAATCTGGCCCCCGCCAGGTTGGAGCCCGAAAGATTGACGCCGCGTAAGTCGCTGCCAGTGAAATTGGCATTCTTCAGGGCTGAACGGGCCAGATTGCAGCCGGCCATCTGCGCACCGGAACAATCCGCCCCCACCAGCGAACATTCCGACAGGTCCGCCCCGGCCAGATTGGCGTTGGCCAGGGTTGCATCCTCCATCTCCGCCCCGCGCAGATCGGACGGTTCCATCTTGACCGACCCCGGATTGCGCCGGTCCAGCAAGGCACCCCCGCGCAGATCGGCCCCGCGCAGGATGGCGCATTTCATCCGGGCACCACGCAGATGGGCACCGCGCAGATCGGCATTGGTCAGGTTGCAGTTGATCATGATGGCGCGGTTCAACCGCGCCGCAAACATATCCGACGCCGTCAGGTTGGCACCGGTGAAATCGCATTCGATCAGGTTGGCGCCCGACATCTTGCAGTTTTGCAGGTTGGCGCCGGAGAAATTATGCCCCTGCAGGTCTGCCAGGGCCAGCATGGCGCGCGTGCCGCCCATCTGGCGCTTCAGCCAACGCTCATGCTTGTCGATGACGGCGATCAATTCGTGTGGGGTCATGCTGCCGACATTTCCGGGGTCAGGGACGCGATCGCCCCGAAGATGAACTTTCCTTGAACGTGCCACATCCTTGATGAAATGTGTTAGAGAGTTCGGCGAATTTTCCGTTCGGCCGCGTTACCGGCCGGCAGCTTCCGGAGCTTGCGCCCGTGGACGAGAAGACCAGCATCGTTCCAACCCGCCATATCGTCACCGCTTATGACGAGCAGCTGAACAAGCTGCATGGTTTCATCAAGGATATGGGCCTTTTGGCCGGGGAGCAGATTATCGATGCCGTTGCCGCCATGACTGGTCGGGACAGCGAACTGGCCGCACGTGTGATGGAACGTGACCGCCGGCTTGATGAACTGGAGCGCGCGGCGGAGGCGCAGACGGTGCGTCTGCTGGCCCTGCGCCAGCCGGTCGCCAATGATCTGCGCGTTGTCGTGGCGGGACTGCGCATTGCCAACAATCTGGAACGGATCGGGGATTTCGCCAGCAACGTTGCCAAGCGCAGCCTGACCCTGGACACTTTGCCTGAAGTGTCGCTCGCCCGCTCCATGGCACCGATCGGTCGTGCTGTCAGCGAAATGCTGGCCAATGTGATGCAGGCCTATGAAGATGATGATCTTCAGGCGGCCCTGTCCGTGCGCGACCGGGATGAGGAGGTGGATCGGGCTTATACAGCGCTGTTCCGCGAATTGCTGACCTATATGATGGAAAGCCCCCAGCGCATCACTGCCTGCACCCATTTGCTGTTTGCCGCCAAAAACCTGGAACGGATCGGGGACCACGCGACCAACATCGCCGAAACCATCTGTTTCCGCATCCAGGGGGAAGCCCTGGCAGTGGAACGGCTGAAGGGGGATGATACCTCTACCGTCACTGTGATGCCGGGCTGAGGTCTCGATTCTTTTGGCATGGCGATTGCTTCTATCCGGTTGGAGCCCAAGAACCGGAACCGATGACATGCCCTGCACAGTCGCCACGCCGTTCCCTGACCTTCCTCAACCGCCGTCGCGTCGGCGCCGGTTGGCGGGCATTCTCTATGCGGCGGTGGCGTTGAGCCTGGGGTTGGGCGGCTGTACCGCTCGGCCCATGGCTGTCAGCGCGCCAATGTCACCCCAGCCGCTGCTGCAGTCGGCTGGGCAATGGCAGGTGGTGGCGGAGGATGTCGCCTCGGCAATTTCCGCCCATCTGGAATTCCAGATGGGCAGGAAGGTGCCGGTACAATTGTATATGATGCGTCGGGACGATACGCTGTTCGCCGATGCCTTCCTGAACGCGGTGACAACGCGGCTGGTGCAGAAGGGCCATCTGGTGGCGGTGGATACCCGGCCTGATGTCACCTCGATCGGCATTGACGTGCTGACGGTGAAAAGCAATGCGCCCCGTATTGATTCGGCGCCCATACCCGGCCCGCTGACCATCCTGGCAGCCGGTGTCGGGGTAGCATCGGCGCTGTCGGGTGGTACCCTGTCCAAATTTCCCTGGGGAATCACCGCCGGGGCGGCTTTGGCTGGTATGGAAATATGGAACAACAAGGCGCCGGAAACGGATACGGAGATGATTCTCACCGTCTCCATCGCGCGGGAAGGCTTCTATACGTTCCGCACCAGTGCGGTATATTACGTGAATGAAGCCGATATCTGGCAATATATTGGGGCCGGCGGTGCCACAGGGGCGCGGGGCGTCAATCTCAACAGCGTTCCGCAGGGCGTGGTGCGCTATGACCTCGCCGGCAAGCCCTATATCGTGAAAAACTGAGCGACGTTACCCGGCTCTCAAGGCGGGGCCGCTGGTGCCGGCTGTCAGGATTGAACTGACGACCTACCGCTTACAAGGCGGTTGCTCTACCACTGAGCTAAGCCGGCATACCAGGGTCTGGCCCGGCTGCGGGGATTGTCCCTGCAACCGGGCGCGGACATTAGCGCCGTCGCGCGACCTCGTAAAGAGCTACGGCGGCTGCATTCGACACATTCAGGCTGCCAATGGGGCCGCCGGTCGGCAAACGCACGATTTCATCGCAGCGTTCGCCTGTCAAACGGCGGATACCTTCTCCTTCGGAGCCCATAACCAGGGCGCTGCGGCCCGTCAGATCGACTTCATGCAGGTTGCGGGCACCTGATTCGGCCAGCCCCACGGTCCAGAAGCCGGCACCCTTCAGGTCGTCAATGGCGCGGGCCAGGTTGGTGACGCGCACCAGTGGCACCACCTCCACCGCACCCGACGCCGTTTTGGCCAGGGTGCCGGTGACCGGTGGGGCATGGCGATCCTGCACGATCACGGCCTTCGCGCCGAAGGCCGCGGCGGAGCGCAGCACGGCGCCGACATTGTGGGGGTCGGTCACCTGATCCAGCACAACCACCAGCGCGGCGGGGTCGTTGGCAGAGGCGATGCAGATATCCTCGATCTGCACTTCCGGCAGCGGCGCGCAGGAAAGCGCCACACCCTGGTGTACGGCGCCCGGCGGCAGCAACTTGTCCAGGTCTTCCTTTTCGACCAGTTGCGGTTCCGGCCGGTCCAGTTCGGCCTTGGATGCCGTGTCGAAGGCGCTGTCCAGTGCCTCCAGCCCCGCTTCGGTTACGAACAGGTCGCGAATCTTGCGTACAGGGTTGGTCCAGGCGGCGGCCACCGCGTGCACACCATAGAGCAAATTATGCTTATTCAGCGCCGGGCCGCTGCTGGCACGCAACGGGACCGATTCTTCCAGGCCCAGTTCCTCGGCTGCCGACATCGACCGACCGGGGTTGCTGCGGGCCGGGCGGCCTTCAGCACGTGGTGGCCGTGACGGCCCGGCGTCGCGGTTGCTGCGCACAGGGGCGCCGTCGCGCACCGGGCGCGCACCGGGCCGGGCATCATCGCGGCGGGGGCCGCGCTGGGGGCGGCGATCGTCCCCCTGCTGCTCTGCGCGTTCACGCACGGGGGCAGCGGCGCGCTCCCGCACGGGGCGGGCGCCCCGTGCGGGGCGCTCCTCGTCGCGGGTAAAGCTCTTGGCCGCGCGAGGGCCCTTTGCGGGCGCGCCGGGCTTGCCGCGACCAGTGTCACGGCCGGTGTTGGAGGGGCCGCTTTTGCTGCGGCGGTCGGATTTGGAGGAGGGGGGTCGGTTTCTCATAAGTGCACTTTCCGTCAAACCCGGCTTTTCCACCAGCCACGAAAAAATCTGATGGGGTGTGTAAGAAAGTCATTGACGGAAAAATCCGAGCCTTTATAAAGCGCCCCGTTCCGGCCACTGGCCGAGAGCGGCACCGAGGAAGGGTGGCCGAGTGGTTAAAGGCAGCAGACTGTAAATCTGCCCGCATAGCGTACGCTGGTTCGAATCCAGCCCCTTCCACCAGTTCAGGCGCGCCTCAGATGATGGGGCGCGCCGTTCTGCTTGTGGCGCTCTCTCCTGGGTAAGCGGCGGGACACCATCGCGCGGGTGTAGCTCAATGGTAGAGCAGAAGCCTTCCAAGCTTACGACGAGGGTTCGATTCCCTTCACCCGCTCCAACGTTTCAAGTTTTCCACGACCCGGCGTCTCAGGACGGATCAGGCAAGGGCACAGGATACCATGGCGAAGGCAAAGTTTGAGCGGACGAAGCCGCACTGCAACATCGGCACGATTGGCCACGTTGACCACGGCAAGACGTCGCTGACCGCGGCGATCACCAAGGTTCTGGCCGAGAAGGGCGGGGCGACCTTCACCGCCTATGACCAGATCGACAAGGCGCCGGAAGAGAAGGCTCGTGGTATCACGATCTCGACCGCACACGTTGAGTACGAGACGGACAACCGTCACTACGCGCACGTGGACTGCCCTGGTCACGCTGACTATGTGAAGAACATGATCACCGGTGCCGCCCAGATGGACGGTGCGATTCTGGTTTGCTCTGCTGCTGACGGCCCGATGCCGCAGACGCGTGAGCACATCCTGCTGGCCCGTCAGGTCGGTGTTCCGGCGCTGGTTGTGTTTTTGAACAAGATGGATCTTGCCGATCCGGATCTGGTCGAGCTGGTGGAAATGGAGCTCCAGGAGCTGCTGACCAGCTACGGCTTCCCGGGCGATGAGATTCCGATCGTTCGTGGTTCGGCTGTGGCGGCGCTGCAGGACAAGAGCCCGGAAATCGGTCGCGAGGCGATCCTGAAGCTGATGGCTGAGGTTGATCGCTACATCCCGCAGCCGGAGCGTCCGATCGACCGTCCGTTCCTGATGCCGATCGAAGATGTGTTCTCGATCTCGGGTCGTGGCACGGTGGTGACCGGTCGCGTCGAGAAGGGCATCGTCAAGGTCGGTGAGGAAGTCGAGATTGTCGGCCTGAAGGCCACAGTGAAGACGACCGTGACGGGCGTTGAAATGTTCCGCAAGCTGCTGGACCAGGGCCAGGCTGGCGACAATATCGGCGCGCTGCTGCGCGGCACGAAGCGTGAGGATGTGGAGCGCGGTCAGGTTCTGGCCAAGCCGGGCTCGATCAACCCGCACACGACCTTCGAAGCCGAAACCTACATCCTGAACAAGGAAGAGGGCGGTCGTCACACCCCGTTCTTCGCCAACTATCGTCCGCAGTTCTACTTCCGCACCACGGACGTGACCGGTTCGGTGACCCTGCCGGAAGGTACGGAAATGGTGATGCCCGGCGATAACATCCGTATCGCCGTGCAACTGATCGCTCCGATCGCCATGGACGAAGGCTTGCGCTTCGCCATCCGTGAAGGCGGTCGCACCGTCGGCGCCGGCGTCGTGTCGAAGATCGTCAAGTAATCACACTGCCTTGGGGTTGTGTGAGGGGAAGGGGTCGCTGGCAACAGCGGCCCTTTCCTTATTATAGGAGACTGTCCTCAGGGTGGTTTCCGCATGCGGTGGGCGCAATGTTCCAATGCGGCGAAAATTCGACAGACGGCTCCATCTGACTGTTGCGTCGCGGCGTTATCTGCGCTATCAACCCGCACTCCCGAGCGGGCGGGCTTGATGTGGAAATAAAATTCCATGACGGTTCGCTGGTTTGGGGCGCGTAGGAGTGTAGCTCAATTGGTAGAGCACCGGTCTCCAAAACCGGGGGTTGGGGGTTCGAGCCCCTCCACTCCTGCCATCCTTTAAAATGGATGGCGCCTCGCAGAAAATCGGCACCTTCGCCGATGCCCGTGCTTGGAGCGCAAATTTTGGGTTATTCGCAATCAGGAATGATGGCAAAAGCCGCCATGGCGAAGACAAATCCCGCAGAATTCTTGCGCGAGGTGCGCCGTGAGGTGGCCAAGGTCACTTGGCCGACGCGGAAGGAGACGACCGTATCGACCATCATGGTGTTCGTCATGGTCATCCTGGCGTCCATCTTTTTCCTGGCGGTGGATCAGATCATCGGGTTTGGCATCCGCCTGATTCTCGGCATTGGGGGCTGACCATGGCGATGCGCTGGTACGTCGTTCACGTTTATTCCGGTTTTGAAAAGAAGGTTGCCCAGGCGATCCGCGAAAAGGCCGCTCAGAAGGGCCTTGAAGAGAAGTTTGGTGACATCCTGGTTCCAACCGAAGAGGTTGTAGAGGTTCGTCGCGGCGCCAAGATCAATTCCGAGCGTAAGTTCTTCCCAGGATATGTGCTGGTGAAGATGGAGCTGGAGGATGAGACCTGGCATCTGGTGAAGAATGCGCCCAAGGTGACGGGCTTCCTGGGCGGTGGTGGCAAACCGCAGCCGATTTCGGAAGTCGAGGCGCTGCGCATCATGAACCAGGTTCAGGAAGGCGTGGAGCGGCCTAAGCCCTCGATCAGCTTTGAGGTGGGTGAGCAGGTGCGCGTCACAGACGGTCCGTTCACTTCCTTCACTGGTATGGTCGAGGAAGTTGACGAGGATAAAGCCCGCGTCAAGGTGGCCGTGTCGATCTTCGGTCGTGCCACCCCGGTCGAACTGGAATATGCCCAGATCGAAAAGATCTGACCCTTTTTCGGTCAATGTTCGCATTGGCCGGATTTCATGCGTGGGAGGCCGGGCCCCAGAAGTCCAGGGGCAGCCGCACCACGCGATCCCAAGATAGGGCGACCCGTTCGTCCTGTCGGTTTTTGAGGATTGTGTCATGGCGAAGAAAATCGTCGGTTACATCAAGTTGCAGGTTCCGGCCGGCAAGGCCAACCCGTCGCCGCCGATCGGTCCGGCATTGGGGCAGCGCGGTCTGAACATCATGGAGTTCGTCAAGCAGTTCAATGCGAAGACGGCTCAGCTGGAACAGGGCATGCCCATTCCGGTGGTGATCACCGCCTTCGGTGACCGTACCTTCACCTTTGTTACCAAGACCCCGCCGGTGACCTACTTCCTCAAGAAGGCTTCGGGCATCACCAAGGGTTCGCCGACGGTCGGCAAGTCCGCCACGGTCGGCAAGGTGACGACCTCCCAGGTCCGTGCCATCGCCGAACAGAAGATGGTCGATCTGAACGCGAACGACGTGGAAGCGGCGATGAGCATGATCATCGGCTCGGCCCGTTCCATGGGTCTCGAAGTGGTGGAGGGCTGATAGATGGCCATCGGTAAGCGTCTGAAGAAGGCCAGTGCCAACGTTGATCGCAACAAGTTCTACGCCTTGGGCGAAGCTGTTGCGTCCGTGAAGGGCAATGCCACCGCCAAGTTCGACGAAACTGTCGAAATTGCGATGAATCTCGGTATTGATCCGCGTCACGCCGACCAGCAGGTCCGTGGCATGGTGGTGCTGCCGAATGGTACGGGCAAAAATGTGCGCGTGGCCGTGTTTGCCCGCGCCGCCAAGGCCGAGGAAGCCAAGGCAGCCGGTGCTGATCTGGTTGGTGCAGATGATCTGGCAGAACAGATCCTGGCCGGCAAGATGGATTTCGACCGCTGCATTGCTACCCCGGACATGATGGGCGTGGTTGGCAAGCTGGGTAAGGTGTTGGGCCCCCGTGGTCTGATGCCGAATCCGAAGCTGGGTACGGTAACCCCGAATGTCGCCGATGCCGTGAAGGCAGCCAAGGGTGGTTCGGTCGAGTTCCGCGCCGAAAAGACCGGTATCATCCATGCCGGCGTCGGCAAGGCCAGCTTTACGGCTGAAGCCCTGGAACAGAATGTCAAAGCCTTCGTGGCTGCTATCAACCGTGCCAAGCCGGCTGGCGCCAAGGGTACCTATATCGAGAAGGTCTCGTTGTCCTCCTCGATGGGTCCGGGCCTGAAGGTCGATGTGGCCGATCTGGTGGCGTCGCTGCAGGGTTGAGGCCTTAGATTTCCCGTCATTCGGCATTGCGCCGGGTGACGGGCCGGGTTCGGGGGCGCTTTAACCCCGGGCCCACCCTGTCCGAGACTGCCGTGCGCCGATGGGAACCTGTTCTCTGACGCTTAATAGACCAGCCGGCATAGACAGGAGCCGAAGATCAATTCCGGGACGGTTCGCCGCTGGCGGGTCGCTTCGGGCATGATGTTTGTAAGCTTCTGGGACAGGCAAGCCTGGTCTGGTCCGGCCATGATGCCGGATCGGACTTTTTGTGTGACCGGACGGAGGGGGAAACCCTTTCGTTCATTCGTGGAGGCGAACCGTGGATCGTTCACAAAAGGAAGCGACGATCGCGGCTCTTAATCTTGAGCTGCAGTCGGCAGCCCTCGTCGTCGTGACTAAGCAGTCCGGCATGACGGTGGCTGAAGTTACCGATTTGCGCCGCAAGATGCGGGCCGCGGGTGCCAGCTTCAAAGTGACCAAGAACCGGCTCGCCCGCATCGCCCTCAAGGGCACGCAGTTCGAGAAGACCGAGGACCTGTTCAAGGGTCCGACCGCCATTGCCTGGTCCAAGGACCCGGTTGCGGCGGCCAAGGTTGCCATCGACTACGCCAAGACCAACGACAAGTTCAAGGTCATTGGCGGCGGTCTGGGCTCGACGGTTTTGAACACGCAGGGCATTGAAGCTCTGTCGAAGCTGCCGTCGCTCACCGAACTGCGCGCGTCCCTGCTCGGCATGATCCAGACCCCGGCGACTCGCATCGCTGGTGTTCTGCAAGCACCGGGTGGCCAAGTGGCTCGCGTTCTCGCGGCCTACGCCAAGAAGGACGAGGCGGCCTGAGCCGCATTCTGTTTTCAACAAAGTCAGTGTCCCTAGGAGAACACCATGTCCAAGCTCGAAAAGCTGGTTGAAGAACTGTCCGCTCTGACCGTCATCGAAGCGGCTGAGCTGTCCAAGCTGCTGGAAGAGAAGTGGGGCGTTTCCGCCGCCGCTCCGGTCGCCGCTGCCGCTGCTCCGGCCGCTGCCGCTGCCGCTGCTCCGGTTGAAGAGCAGACCGAGTTCACCGTCGAACTGGTTGACGGTGGCGACAAGAAGATCAACGTGATCAAGGAAGTCCGCGCCATCACCGGCCTGGGTCTGAAGGAAGCCAAGGACCTGGTCGAAGGCGCTCCGAAGGTCGTCAAGGAAGGCGTGCCGAAGGAAGAAGCTGCCAAGATCAAGAAGCTGCTGGAAGATGCCGGCGCCAAGGTCGCCGTCAAGTAACAGTGGCGTTCTTCGCTGCATAAGAGGGCGCTGGACGGTGGCCATCCTGATAAGGATGTCCGCCGCCCGGCGTCGTCTGTCTTTTCTGGACCGGACTTGTCCGCTATGATCGCGGGCTCGCCCGGGACATATCCAGGGTGAGAACCCAGGCATCATCGGCCAAGCCGGTGAGGACTGGATATAAACCAAGCATTTCCAGGCTTTTTGCCAAGCGCCAAAGAGCGGAAATGCCGGTTGTACGACGCGGAACGGTGGTGCCCTTGGCAGGGTTCCCGCCCGCGTCGATTCGCGTTTTGGCAGGGGAAGATTTTCCATCTGTCATCCAGGGCACTGAATTTTAGCGCGCGACAGCACCGGGCGAGTTCACGAGAGGCACCATGGCCAAGTCGTTCACGGGACGTAAGCGTATCCGCAAGAGCTTCGGACGTATTCCCGAAGTGACCCGCATGCCGAACCTGATCGAGGTTCAGCGCAGCTCCTATGACCACTTCCTCCAGATGGACGTGGCGCCGGAGAAGCGGGCGGTTCTCGGCCTTCAGGAGGTCTTCAAGTCGGTATTTCCGATCAAGGACTTCTCTGATCGTGCCGTTCTGGATTTCGTGCGGTACGAACTGGAACAGCCGAAGTATGACGTCGAGGAATGCCAGCAGCGCGGCATGACCTTCGCCGCCCCGCTGAAGGTGACGCTCCGCCTCACCGTGTTCGACATCGATGAAGATACCGGCCTGCGCTCCATCCGCGACATCAAGGAGCAGGACGTCTACATGGGCGATATGCCCCTGATGACGGCCAACGGCACCTTCATCATCAATGGCACGGAGCGTGTCATTGTGTCGCAGATGCATCGCAGCCCCGGTGTGTTCTTCGACCATGACAAGGGCAAAACCCACAGCTCCGGCAAGTATCTGTTCGCCGCGCGCGTGATCCCCTATCGCGGTTCCTGGCTGGACTTCGAGTTCGACGCCAAGGACATCGTCTATGTCCGCATCGACCGCCGCCGCAAGCTGCCGGCCACCACGCTGCTTTATGCGCTGGATGGGGCCGAGTCAGAAGAACTGCGTTCCCAGCGCCGCACCCAGGGCAGGGATCTGCTGCCCTATGAAGCGCAGGGCATGACCAAGGAGGAAATCCTTGGTAATTTCTACGGCATCATCACTTATCAACGCGCCCGTGACGGTTGGACGACCAGGTTCGACGCGGAACGCCTGAAGGGCCAGAAGCTGGCGGCGGACCTGGTCGATGCACGCACTGGCGAAGTGCTGGCCCAGATCGACACAAAGATGACGCCGCGTGTGCTGAAGCGTTTGGTCGAACAGGGTCTGACAGACGTAAAAGCACCGATCGAGGAGATCGTCAGCCGCTATCTGGCCGTCGATATCATCGACGAGAAGACCGGCGAAGTGCTGTACGAGGCCGGTGACGAGATCAGCAGTGCCGCCCTGGACCGGCTGGAAAAGCTGGGCGTGGAGGAACTGCCGGTTCTGGCTATCGACCATCTGAATATCGGCGCCTATATGCGCAACACGATGGCGGCGGATCGCAATGCCAGCCGTGAAGATGCGCTGATCGACATCTACCGCGTCATGCGTCCGGGTGAGCCGCCGACGCTGGAAAGCGCCGAAGCGCTGTTCAAAGGCCTTTTCTTCGACCAGGAACGTTATGATCTGTCGGCCGTGGGCCGGGTGAAGATGAACGCCCGTCTCAATTTCGAGACGGACGATCAGATGCGCGTGCTGCGCAAGGAAGACATCCTGAAGATCCTCCGCATTCTGGTGGAACTGAAGGATGGCCGCGGCGAAATCGACGATATCGACCATCTGGGCAACCGTCGCGTCCGCTCTGTCGGCGAACTGATGGAAAACCAGTACCGGGTCGGCCTGCTGCGCATGGAGCGCGCGATCCGCGAGCGTATGAGCTCAGTCGAGATCGACACGGTCATGCCGCATGACCTGATCAACGCCAAGCCGGCGGCGGCTGCCGTGCGCGAGTTCTTCGGTTCCTCGCAGCTCTCGCAGTTCATGGACCAGACCAACCCGCTGTCCGAGATTACGCACAAGCGTCGTCTTTCGGCACTGGGGCCGGGCGGTCTGACGCGTGAGCGCGCCGGCTTCGAAGTCCGCGACGTGCATCCGACCCACTATGGCCGTATCTGTCCGATTGAGACGCCGGAAGGCCCGAATATCGGTCTGATCAACAGCCTGGCAACCTATGCCCGCGTGAACCAGTACGGCTTTATCGAAAGCCCCTACCGCAAGGTGGTGGACCAGAAGGTGACGTCGGAAGTGGTCTACCTGTCGGCCATGGAAGAAGGCCGTTACATGGTGGCCCAGGCCAACGCGCCGTTGAGCACGGATGGCAAGTTCGCCGAACTGCTGGTGTCGTGCCGCAAGGGGGGCGAGTATCTGCTGGCCCGTCCGGACATGATCGATCTGATCGACGTGTCGCCCAAGCAGGTCGTGTCCGTCGCCGCAGCGCTGATCCCGTTCCTGGAGAACGACGACGCCAACCGCGCGCTGATGGGCTCCAACATGCAGCGTCAGGCTGTGCCGCTGATCAAGGCGGATAGCCCGCTGGTTGGTACCGGCATGGAAGCGACAGTTGCCCGCGACAGCGGCGTGACCATCGTTGCCCGCCGTGCCGGTATTGTTGACCAGGTGGACGCCACCCGTATCGTGGTCCGCGCGACCGAGGATACGGACCCGGCGGCCCCCGGCGTCGATATCTACAACATGCTGAAGTTCCAGCGCTCGAACCAGAACACCTGTATCAACCAGAAGCCGTTGGTGAAGGTGGGCGACCGGGTGCAGAAGGGTGACATCATCGCCGACGGTCCCTCCACGGACCTGGGCGAACTGGCACTCGGTCGCAACGTGCTCGTCGCGTTCATGCCCTGGAATGGTTACAACTTCGAAGACTCGATCCTGATTTCCGAGCGGATCGTGCGCGATGACGTCTTCACCTCGATCCATATCGAGGAGTTCGAGGTCATGGCCCGCGATACCAAGCTGGGTCAGGAAGAAATCACCCGTGATATTCCCAACGTGGGTGAAGAGGCGCTGAAGAATCTCGACGAAGCCGGCATCGTCTATATCGGCGCCGAGGTCCGTCCGGGTGACATTCTGGTCGGCAAGGTGACGCCGAAGGGCGAAAGCCCGATGACCCCGGAAGAAAAGCTGCTGCGCGCCATCTTCGGTGAGAAGGCCTCCGACGTGCGCGACACGTCCCTGCGCCTGCCGCCGGGTGTGGTGGGCACGGTCGTGGAAGTGCGCGTGTTCAGCCGCCGTGGCGTGGACAAGGACGAGCGCGCGCTGGCCATCGAACGGGCCGAGATCGAGAAGCTGGCCAAGGATCGCGACGACGAGAAGGGCATCCTGGAGCGCAGTTTCTACACCCGTCTGAAGGAACTGCTGGTCGGCCAGGCCACGGTTTCCGGGCCGAAGGGTCTGAAATCTGGCGAGGTGATCGGCGATGAACTGCTGTCCGGCCTGACCCGTGGTCAGTGGCGCCACATCTCCGTGGCCGACGACCATGTGATGGAAATCATCGAGCAGACCGGCAAGGTGTTTGACGAGAGCGTCCAGCGCCTGCAGGAGAAGTTCGAAAACAAGGTCGAGAAGCTGCAGCGCGGCGACGAGCTGCCGCCCGGCGTGATGAAGATGGTCAAGGTCTTCGTGGCCGTGAAGCGCAAGCTTCAGCCCGGCGACAAGATGGCCGGTCGTCACGGTAACAAGGGCGTCATCTCCCGCATCACCCCGATCGAAGACATGCCGTACCTGGAAGATGGTCGGAATGTCGACATCGTGCTGAACCCGCTGGGTGTGCCGTCACGTATGAATGTCGGGCAGATTCTGGAAACCCATCTGGGCTGGGCCGCTGCCGGCATTGGCCGTCAGATCGGCGCCATGCTCGATAAGATGCGTGCCCAGGCGAGCGATGCCGCCGTCAAGTCCAAGACCCTGGATGAGCTGCGGGCCCGCCTGCGCCACATCTATGGCGAAGATGTCTATGGTGATGACATCTCCGACATGAGCGATGCGGAGCTGATTGAGCTTGGCAACAACCTGCGTCGCGGCATCCCCTTCGCCACCCCCGTCTTCGACGGCGCGCGCGAAGAGGATATCTGCCGCATGCTGGAAGAAGCCGGCATTGATCGTTCAGGCCAGATGCAGCTGATCGACGGTCGCACCGGCGAGCCGTTCGACCGTAAAGTCACGGTCGGCTACATCTATATGCTGAAGCTGCACCATCTGGTCGACGACAAGATCCACGCCCGTTCCATCGGCCCCTACAGCCTGGTTACCCAGCAGCCGCTGGGTGGTAAGGCCCAGTTCGGTGGCCAGCGCTTCGGTGAGATGGAAGTGTGGGCGCTGGAAGCCTATGGCGCCGCCTATACGTTGCAGGAAATGCTGACGGTGAAGTCGGACGACGTGTCCGGTCGTACCAAGGTTTACGAGGCCATCGTCCGTGGCGACGACAACTTCGAAGCCGGCATTCCCGAGAGCTTCAACGTTCTGGTCAAGGAACTGCGGTCACTGGGTCTGAATGTCGAGCTGAGCCAGCGCGATTTATAAGACCGGTCCGGTTTGAGTGGACGCGGCGGACAGGGGTCCGTCGCGTCACTGTTCCAGATGATTTTCGAGGCCAGGGCCCGATCCGGCCCACCCCCAGGGGAGACGGCATATGAATAATGAGTTGATGAATATCTTCGGCCAGCCGCAAGGGCCGCAGAGCTTCGACCAGATCCGCATCTCGATTGCCAGCCCGGAGCGCATCCGCTCCTGGTCCTTCGGCGAAATCAAGAAGCCCGAGACGATCAACTACCGGACCTTCAAGCCGGAGCGCGACGGCCTGTTCTGTGCCCGCATCTTCGGTCCGATCAAGGATTACGAGTGCTTGTGCGGCAAGTACAAGCGCATGAAGTATCGCGGCATTATCTGCGAAAAATGCGGCGTGGAAGTGACCCTGTCCAAGGTCCGCCGCGAACGCATGGGCCATATCGAACTGGCCTCGCCCGTTGCCCATATCTGGTTTCTGAAGTCGCTTCCCAGCCGTATCGGCCTGTTGCTCGACAACACGCTGAAGGATCTGGAGCGCGTTCTTTATTTCGAAAACTATGTCGTCATCGAGCCCGGCCTGACCGACCTGAAGCAGGGTCAGTTGCTGTCCGAAGACGATCTGGTCGATAAGCAGGACAAATTCGGCGAGGACGCCTTCACCGCCAAGATCGGCGCCGAAGCGTTGAAGGACATGCTGTCCTCCCTCGACCTGATCACCGAGAAGGCCAATTGCCGCGACGATCTGCGCGAAACCGCATCGGAAGCGAAGCGCAAGAAGTTGGTCAAGCGTCTGAAGATGCTGGAAAGCTTCCTGGGCGACCCGGTCGAGGTGGAGAACGGTCCCGCCTATGAGGCCTTCGAGGGCTACAAGGAGCGGATCGAGCGCGCCGACGGCACCACGCTGTATAAGACCTATCCGAATGCTACGCGCCCGGAATGGATGATTCTGGACGTCGTGCCGGTCATTCCGCCGGAACTGCGCCCGCTGGTCCCGCTGGATGGTGGTCGTTTCGCCACCTCGGATCTGAATGATCTGTATCGCCGCGTCATCAACCGCAATAATCGCCTGAAGCGGTTGATTGAATTGAAGGCGCCGGACATCATCGTCCGTAACGAAAAGCGCATGCTGCAGGAAGCTGTTGATGCGCTGTTCGACAATGGCCGCCGTGGCCGCGTCATCACCGGTGCCAACAAGCGCCCGCTGAAGTCCATCAGCGACATGCTGAAGGGCAAGCAGGGCCGCTTCCGTCAGAACCTGCTGGGCAAGCGCGTCGACTATTCGGGCCGCTCGGTTATCGTGGTGGGTCCGGAGCTGAAGCTGCACCAGTGCGGCTTGCCCAAGAAGATGGCGCTGGAGCTGTTCAAGCCCTTCATCTACGCCAAGCTGGAACTGTACGGTCTGGCCAGCACCATCAAGGCCGCCAAGCGGATGGTGGAAAAGGAACGTCCCGAGGTGTGGGACATCCTGGAAGAGGTCATCCGCGAGCATCCGGTGATGCTGAACCGCGCGCCGACCCTGCACCGTCTGGGCATCCAGGCGTTCGAACCCACCCTGATCGAAGGCAAGGCGATCCAGCTTCACCCGCTGGTTTGCACGGCGTTCAACGCCGACTTCGACGGTGACCAGATGGCTGTGCACGTGCCGCTGAGCCTTGAGGCTCAGTTGGAAGCGCGCGTCCTGATGATGTCGACCAACAACATTCTGTCGCCCGCGTCGGGCCGTCCCATCATCGTGCCGTCGCAGGATATCATCCTGGGTCTGTACTACATCACGATGGAACTGCCGGGTTCGGTGGGCGAGGGCATGGCTTTCGGCTCGATCGGCGAGATCGAGCATGCGCTGGCGGCCAAGGTCGTCACCCTGCATTCCAAGGTCCAGTCGCGTTACCACACGGTGGATGCCGAGGGTAAGCCGATCACCGTCCGCGTGACGGCCACGCCCGGCCGTATGCTGCTGTCGGAGATCCTGCCGCGCCATCCGGCCATCAAGTTCGATCTGATCAACCGCCTTCTGACCAAGAAGGAAATCGGCAACATCATCGACGTCGTCTACCGCCATTGCGGTCAGAAGGAGACGGTGATTTTCGCTGACCGGCTGATGCGCCTGGGCTTTACCAACGCTTTCAAGGCCGGCATTTCCTTCGGTAAGGATGACATGGTCATCCCGGCCGAGAAGGATACGCTGATCAAGGAAGCGCAGGACCGGGTGAAGGAGTTCGAGCAGCAATATCTCGACGGTCTGATCACCCAGGGCGAAAAATACAACAAGGTCGTCGACGTCTGGTCGGAAACCACCGAAAAGGTGGCGACGGCGATGATGAAGGTGATCGAGCAGCCACGCCCCGGTTTCGGCGTGAACTCGGTCTATATGATGGCCCATTCCGGTGCCCGTGGTTCGCCGGCCCAGATCAAGCAGTTGGCCGGTATGCGCGGTCTGATGGCCAAGCCCTCGGGCGAAATCATCGAGACGCCGATCATCTCCAACTTCAAGGAAGGTCTGACCGTTCTGGAGTACTTCAACTCCACGCACGGTGCCCGTAAGGGTCTGGCCGACACCGCCTTGAAGACGGCGAATTCCGGTTACCTGACCCGTCGTCTGGTGGACGTGGCGCAGGATGCCATCATCACCGAGACGGATTGCGGCACCAAGAACGGCCTGACCGTGAAGGCGGTAATCGATGGCGGCGACGTCATTGTGCCGTTGTCCGAGCGCATCCTGGGCCGTACCGCCACCTTCGACGTGGTTCACCCGTTGTCGGGCGACGTGATCGTCCCGGCTGGCGAGTTGATCACCGAGCGGGAGATCGAGATGGTCGATCGCGCCGGTATCGATACGGTGCATATCCGCTCCGTGCTGACCTGCGAAACCGAGGACGGCGTCTGCGCCCATTGCTATGGCCGCGATCTTGCCCGTGGTACGCGGGTGAACATGGGTGAGGCTGTCGGCGTCATCGCCGCCCAGTCCATCGGTGAGCCGGGTACCCAGTTGACCATGCGTACCTTCCACATTGGTGGTGCGGCGCAGCGCGGTGCCGAGCAGAGCTTCATCGAAGCAACGCTCGACGCCAAGGTGATCGTCCGCAATCGGAACCTCGTTATGAACAGCGAGGGTGTGCCGGTGGTGATGGGTCGCAACTGTGAACTGGCGCTGCTGGACGATCAGGGCCGTGAACGCGCCAAGCACCGCGTCCCCTATGGTGCCAAGCTGCATAAGGCGCTGGCCGTGGACGGGTCTTCCGTCCAGCGCGGCGATCGTCTGGCAGAGTGGGATCCGTATACGCTGCCGATCCTGACCGAGCGGGAAGGTACGGTCACGTATGTCGATCTGGTGGAAGGCGTGTCCATCCGCGAGGTCATGGACGAAGCAACCGGTATTTCCAGCAAGGTCGTGGTTGACTGGCGTCAGCAGCCGCGCGGTGCGGACTTGCGCCCGCGCGTCACCTTGCGGGATGAAACCGGCAACGTGATCACGCTGCCGAATGGCACCGAAGCCCGCTACTTCATGAGCGTCGACGCCATCTTGTCGGTGGAGAATGGCGCGACGGTTCGGGCTGGTGATGTGCTGGCCCGTATCCCGCGTGAAAGCTCCAAGACCCGTGACATCACCGGCGGTTTGCCGCGCGTGGCCGAGCTGTTCGAAGCCCGTCGTCCGAAGGACTTCGCCATCATTGCGGAAATCGAGGGCCGTGTTGAGTTTGGCAAGGACTACAAGACCAAGCGCCGCATCGTCGTGAAGAGCGATGAGTCGGGGGAAGAGCGCGAGTACCTGATCCCGAAGGGCAAGCATATTGCCGTTCAGGAGGGCGACTATGTCCAGAAGGGCGACAGCCTGATGGATGGTAGCCCGGTGCCGCACGATATCCTGGCGGTCATGGGCGTGGAAGCACTGGCCAACTACCTGATCAATGAGATCCAGGACGTCTATCGTCTGCAGGGCGTGAAGATCAACGATAAGCATATCGAAGTGATCGTCCGCCAGATGCTGCAGAAGATCGAGGTCACGGATCCCGGCGATACCACGCTGCTGATCGGCGATCAGGTCGACCGTTTTGAGTACGAGGCGGAGAATCGCGCCGTGCAGAAGCGGATGGATGAGGGTGAACTGGACCTGCGTTCTGCCACCGGCAAGCCGGTTCTCCAGGGCATCACCAAGGCCAGCCTGCAGACACGTTCCTTCATATCCGCCGCGTCGTTCCAGGAAACCACCCGCGTCCTGACGGAAGCCGCCGTCCAGGGCAAGTGCGACAATCTGGAAGGGCTGAAGGAAAACGTGATCGTCGGTCGTCTGATCCCGGCCGGTACCGGTTCGGTGGTCAATCGCCTGAAGGCCATCGCTGCCGAGCGCGACCGTGCGCTCCAGGCGTTGGAAGATGGTGGCGAAGCCCCGGCCCTGCCGCCGGAAGCGGCTGAGTAAAGTCAGCTTCAGTTGTTCTGAAAAGGGCCGCCCCGAAAAGGCGGCCCTTTTTTTGGCCCGGAGCATTCCGGGTTGGCAGTGACGGCGCGGGCGACTACATAAGCCCGTCTAATACCAACCTGCCGAGGGTTTGACCTTTAGGCAGGTTGGAGGCCGGCGACCGCCGGCCCGGCACTGAGGGATGAGCGAAATCTGCCTTGATCGGGACCGATCAAGGCAGATTGGTGTAAAGGTAAAGGGAGCATGAAGCGATGACGTCGCTCTGGTCAGGTCGTTTGGGCTTGCTGTTTGCAGCACTGGCGGGGGCCGGGGCGGCCAGCATTGCCGGTTCCGTGCTACGTGCCGTTCCGGGCGTCGCGGCGGTAGCCGCCGCCAATCCCAACCTGTTGATTTTTGCGCCGCTGCCGATTGGTGCTCTGGTGGCCGTCGGCCATATTTTCTGGCTGCGCGGATTGTTGGCCCGGCGTCCGGTTCAACGCAATGCAATGCCTGCTGCTGCACCCTCGCGCGTCCACTCTGCCGCCCCCGCCGGCAGTCTGCGGGCACAGGTGGAAGCGGCCAAGGCTGACCAGGAAGACACGGCCCCCCGTTGGGTGCCGGAAGAACGAAACTGACGGCCCGGACGATGAACCGCACCCAACTTGCCAATGCCCTGGACCGGATGGACCGGCTTTACCCCAATGTGCTGCGCCCGGATTATCGGGATGAGGTGCTGGGGCTTGGCGCATCCTTTCCACCGCTGGTGCGCACGACCAGGAAACTGTCGGACCTGTTGCACCGGCTGCGTGGCCTGAAGCTGGAGGCACTGACCGAGAGCCAGGTGGAAGATATCCGCCAGTTACATGACAGTTTGCGTCTTGGTGGCCAGAAGCTACTGGACGGCAGGGACTGGCCTTACGACAACTGATACCAAACCGCCTAAAGGTTGAGCTTTAGGCAGTTTGGAGGTCGGCGACTGCCGGCCCGCCGCTCGTGCGGCGTGAAGCCAAGCCCGCGTCCGCGGGCGCCCGGCGATTGAGGGATAAACGAAATCTGCCTTGATCGGTCACGATCAAGGCAGACTGGTATGACTACAGCGCGAAATTGATCGCCACCGAAATTCGGATACCATCCCCTTGATAAGGCGCTACGCTGTGCAGCAGCCAGGATGGGAAGATCACGATCAATCCGGTTTGCGGCCAGATACGCTCGGCCAATCCGGCGGATAGAAAGCCCGGCGCATCCACCTTCACGGTGGGCGCATACATGATGGGCAGGGCGCCGCGCGGATCACTTAATTCCAGGCAGCCGCCCAGGGACTGGCCGCCATTGATGCCGCCATCATCGACATAGACGACAGCCGACCAAACAGCCCCCGGATGGTAATGCGGCATGTTGCCATTGCCGCGCCGGTTGACATTGGCCCAGGCATTGGCCCGCCAGGGCAGGGGGCGCTTTTCCAGCTTGCCGCCCTCCACGATAAGGGTCAGGCGGTTGATCATATCGGTCACACCGTCAATCAACGCGCCGCCGGGGGCACCGGTCCAAGCGATGAAATCGTCTTGTGATTGCCAGCCGCCATCATTGCTGTGCTGGATTCCGCCGGGATCGCCACCCTCTCGCGCCAGGATGATTTCGCGCAAGCTTTCCAGCATGCGCGAATCCCGACCTAGGTTGGCCGTGACCAGGGGGGTGGGGAAAAGCGGTTTGATCTGCACGGGACGGGTGCTCCGTTGGAAGGCTGATCCATCATAATCCGTGCCTGCGCAGGCTGGCAAACAGGCTCAACTGCCGAACAGCACTGTATGCATCAGCCGCCCCGGCAACTCCGATCCCTTAACGGCGGGGAGGGGGTAACAGGAAATTGTCCGGCGGGAAAGGCTCAGCCGACGCGGCTTCCCCACAGATCATATTCGTCGGACTCGTCGATCTTCACGCGCACCATGTCGCCCGATTTCAGGTCCGTCTCGCCATTCAGGAACACATTGCCGTCGATTTCCGGCGCATCCGACCAGGACCGACCGATGGCGCCATCCTCGTCCACCTCGTCGATCAACACGTCCATTTCGCGCCCGACCTTGGCGCCAAAGCGCTTGGCGCTGATCTCCTGCTGGTGGGCCATCAGGCGGTTCCAGCGCTCCTCCTGCACCTCTGGCGGAACCGCACCGGGAATTTCATTGGCGGGTGCGCCTGCCACCGGCTCGTACTTGAAGCAGCCCAGCCGATCGATCTGCGCTTCCGTCAGCCAATCCAGCAGATACTGGAAATCCTGCTCCGTCTCACCGGGGAAACCGACGATGAAGGTGGAACGCAGCGTGAGGTCCGGGCAGCCCTGGCGCCACATCTTGATCCGGTCCAGCACCTTGTCGGTGTTGGCCGGGCGCTTCATGGCCTTCAGCACGTTGGGGGCGGCATGCTGGAAGGGGATATCCAGATAGGGCAGCACCTTGCCTTCTGCCATCAACCCGATCACTTCATCCACATGCGGATAGGGATAGACATAATGCAGGCGGATCCAGGCGCCGAGATCGCCCAGCTCGCGGGCGAGATCAATGAACTTGGCCCGCACCTGCCGGCCCTTCCATTTGCTCTCCGCATAGCGGGTGTCCATGCCATAGGCAGAGGTATCCTGGCTGACCACCAGGATTTCCTTCACCCCGGCCTTCACCAGCGCTTCGGCTTCCGCCAGCACCATGTTGGCAGGACGGGAGATGAGATCGCCTCGGATGGAGGGGATGATGCAGAAGGTGCAGCGATTGTTGCAACCCTCGGAAATCTTCAGATAAGCGTAATGGCGCGGGGTCAGGCGCAGCCCCTGCGGCGGCACGACGTCCAGATAGGGATCGTGACGGGGTGGCACCACCTCATGCACGGCGTTCACCACCTGCTCATATTGGTGGGGGCCGGTGACGGCCAGCACATTGGGGTGGCTCTGCCGGATCAGGTTTTCCTCCTTGCCCAGGCAGCCGGTGACGATGACCTTGCCATTCTCCTTGATGGCTTCCCCGATGGCTTCAAGGCTTTCGGCCTTGGCACTGTCCAGGAAGCCGCAGGTATTAACCAGCACCACATCCGCACCCTCATAGGAGCCGGAAATCTCATACCCTTCCGAGCGCAGCTTGGTCAGGATGCGTTCACTATCCACCAGCGCCTTGGGGCAGCCGAGGGAAACGATGCCCACCTTGGGTGCGGTGGGAAGGGAGAGGGCGGGCTTGGTCATGGGGGGAAAGTCCTTCGGGGGAAGGGGCCTATATAAGGCCAGACAGGCCGCACCGCCAGCCCATGCGCCGCATGACGGGCCGGCGGTGGCAGCAAATGGCGCATGGTCGCGCCGGGACAGCCGCCTTCGCTTAATTTCGCTTAATATAGAGTATTGGTATTGCGGACCCTGCCGAGTCTGAGGTTGGATGTACCCTTGGCGGCGCGTTGCGCTGATGTTCTGCCTGGTGACGCCCATCCCGGATGCGACGGAGGACGCCTGAGTGGCGTTCATAACGGCATGGAAGCGCATTGGCCAAGCCCTGCGGACTCCAGGGGGGGCCGTTGCGTGCTGAACGTGGCGGAAATCCAAGGGTGGCGCTTGACGGTTCTGTGACTCCTCCATATAGTCCCGCAACCTATTTCGGGGGGGAATGCATGGTGTGCCCATCGGGTACCCAGGCTATCCCCCAGACCTGGCTTGATCCCTGTGCTGAGGGGCTGGCTGGCGCTAACCGGAACAGTCGATAGCCGCAACCGAGTCCTTGTTCGGACGGCGTATGGAATCTGCCCCGCGCGGAGCCGTTGGTTTCGCATGCGGGCGTTTTTCGTTCGTCGTCACGAGTGCCGATCGGGGAATTGTGCGCGGCCTGGATTGGAATTCGATTCCCCGGTGACGGGGACGACAGCAAAGGCGAAGGGCGTTCATGCCGACGATCAGTCAGTTGATCCGCAAGCCGCGGGCTCCGTTGGTGGCCCGGGACAAGGTGCCGGCTCTGCAGGAGTGCCCGCAAAAGCGCGGCGTCTGCACCCGTGTTTATACCACCACCCCGAAGAAGCCGAACTCGGCACTTCGTAAGGTCGCCCGCGTGCGCCTGACGAACGGCTACGAGGTCATCAGCTATATTCCCGGTGAAGGTCACAACCTCCAGGAACACTCGGTCGTCATGATCCGCGGTGGTCGTGTGAAGGATCTTCCCGGTGTGCGTTATCACATCATCCGCGGCACGCTCGATACTCAGGGCGTTAAGGACCGTAAGCAGCGTCGTTCCAAGTACGGTGCGAAGCGGCCCAAGTAAGGAGATCGAGCTATGTCCCGTCGTCGTAAAGCCGATAAGCGCGAAGTTCTGCCCGATGCTAAGTTTGGCGACATCGTGCTGACCAAGTTCATGAATTGCCTGATGTATGATGGCAAGAAGTCGGTGGCTGAGTCCATCGTCTATGGTGCCCTCGACCGCATCGAGCAGAAGACGAAGCAGGATCCCCTGCAGTTCTTCCATGACGCGCTGAACAATGTCCGCCCCTATCTGGAAGTTCGCTCCCGCCGTGTCGGTGGTGCCACTTATCAGGTTCCGGTGGAAGTCCGTACCGAACGTGCGCAGGCCCTGGCGATCCGCTGGATCATCGGTGCTGCCCGCAATCGTTCGGAGAACACCATGACCGAGCGCTTGTCCGGTGAACTGCTCGACGCTGCCCAGCAGCGCGGCACCGCCGTGAAGAAGCGTGAGGACACCCACCGTATGGCAGAGGCCAACAAGGCCTTCTCGCACTACCGTTGGTAATGACGAGAGCCTGAAGGCGGATATCCCGAATGCCCCGCTCCCACCCCATCGAACGCTATCGGAATATTGGAATTGCCGCGCATGTGGATGCCGGCAAAACCACGACGACCGAGCGTGTTCTCTTCTATACGGGGCGGTCCTACCGCATTGGCGAGGTCGATAACGGCACCGCAACGATGGACTGGATGGAGCAGGAGCGGGAGCGCGGGATTACCATTACCTCTGCGGCCACGACATGCTTCTGGAAGGATCACCGCGTCAACATCATCGACACGCCAGGCCATGTCGACTTCATGATTGAGGTCGAACGCAGCTTCCGTGTTCTTGATGGTGTCGTGGCCCTTTTTGACGCGGTGGCCGGCGTGGAACCGCAATCGGAGACCGTATGGCGGCAGGCGGACAAGTACCGCGTGCCGCGTATCTGTTTCATCAACAAGATGGACAGGGCGGGCGCCGATTTCCACGGCACGGTCGGCATGATCCGCGAGCGCTTGGGCGCTAATGTGATCGTGTTGCAATTGCCGCTGGGGGCGGAACAGGGTTTTGCCGGTGTCATCGACCTTATCGCATTGAAGGCGGTGGTCTGGGATGATGACAAGCTGGGGGCCAGATTCCGCACCGTGGATGTTCCGCTCGATCTGCTGGAAGGGGCGAAGGCGCATCGTGCCCGACTCATCGAGCAGGCGGTGGAGATGGATGAGGCGGCGACCGACGCCTATCTCTCGGGTCAAGAACCCGACGAGGCGGGGCTGCGGGCGCTGATCCGCAAGGGCACGATTACGCAGCGGCTGGTTCCGGTGCTGTGCGGTTCCGCGTTCAGGAACAAGGGTGTCCAGCCGATGCTGGACGCCGTGGTCGATTATCTGCCATCGCCGGCAGATATCGCCGCTGTTCAGGGGGTGGGACTGGATGGTGCCATTGTCAGCCGGGCAGCTGCCGACGAGGTGCCGTTCGCGGCGTTGGCTTTCAAGGTCATGGACGATCTGGTTGCCGGTACGCTGACCTTCGCCCGCATTTATTCCGGTGCGTTGCGCCAGGGGGCCGTAATGGCCAATCCGGGTAAACAATCGCAGGAGAGCATCGGGCGCATGTTGTTGATGCATGCGAACAGTCGGGAAGAGATCGAAGAGGCCCATGCTGGCGACATCGTCGCTTTTGCGTCGCTGCAAGCGACCAGCACGGGCGATACGCTCTGCGATCCTGCCCATCCGATCCTACTGGAGCGGATGGAATTTCCCGAGCCGGTGATCGAAGTGGTCGTGGAGCCTCGCACCGACGCTGATCATGACCGGATGGCGGTGGCGCTTGGTCGGCTGGCAGCGGAGGATCCGTCCTTTCGCGTCGGGCGCGATGCGGAAAGCGGTCAGGTGGCGTTGCGGGGCATGGGTGAACTCCATCTGGAGATCATCGTGGACCGTCTGCGCCGCGACTTCCGGGTGGACGCGGCTGTCGGCAAACCCAAGGTGGCTTACCGGGAAGCGCTGACACAGCGGGCTGAAGCGGACGTAACCCACAAGCGCCAGTTGGGTACGTCGTGTCAGTTCGCCCGGCTAAAGCTGATGGTTGAACCGGCCCCGAAAGGTACCGGGTTCACTTTGGTGAATAAGGTACCCGCCGAACAGTTGCCGAAGGAGTATCTGCCTGGTGTACGGGCAGGACTTGAGACGGCCTTGTCGGGCGGCGCGGTGGCGGGCTATCCGGTGATGGATGTTCGGGTGGAACTGGTGGAAGCCGGTTGCCACGATGTTGACAGCTCGCTGCCGGCATTCGAGGCGGTGGCGCGGATGGCGATGCGTGAAGCCTTCGCCAGAGCGCGGCCCGTTCTGCTGGAACCGGTGATGAAGGTCGAGGTGACGACCCCGGAAGAATATCTGGGTGATATCATTGGAGACCTGAACAGCCGTCGGGGCCAAATTGCCGGAATCGATCAACGTGGCAATGTTCATGTGGTCGGGGCTGCGGTGCCGCTGGCGACGATGTTTGGTTATGTGAACACGCTGCGGTCCGTCAGCCAGGGGCGTGCCCAGTATACGATGCAGTTTGACCGTTACGAGCAGGCGCCCCAGGCGATTGCCGATGGTATCCGCGCCAAGGTGGCTTGAAGCCGACCGGCCGTAAACCGATTGAATAGAGGACGAAAAAATGGCGAAGGCAAAGTTTGAGCGGACGAAGCCGCACTGCAACATCGGCACGATCGGCCACGTTGACCACGGCAAGACGTCGCTGACCGCGGCGATCACCAAGGTTCTGGCCGAGAAGGGCGGGGCGACCTTCACCGCCTATGACCAGATCGACAAGGCGCCGGAAGAGAAGGCTCGTGGTA
>Ga0209373_10001031_pt1 | contig 36666 bp, 35 predicted proteins | sample Higcelweek5metaG_FD_187173 | JGI IMG/M metagenome (GOLD analysis project Ga0209373, IMG submission 187173) | Freshwater pond sediment microbial communities from the University of Edinburgh, under environmental carbon perturbations - High... | ecosystem: Environmental > Aquatic > Freshwater >... | reverse complement strand
GGCAGCCACCCGGGATAGAATTCGTAACCTGACGGTTCTCCGATTCTCCGAATGAATGCCGGCAGCTATCTGCACCCGTTTTAACGCTTTATAGGTGGTGGCGTTTTTTTCCGGATGTATCTCATTCCAGTATTCCCGGGAAGCCTGTTCGAGCTCTTCAGATTCCGGATTATTCACCAGCCACTCCTGCACTTTCATTTCCGTATCCAGCGAGTATCGGTCGCGCAGATATAGTTTCAGCATTTCTGCCGTGTCAGTTTTTTTATCCGGTTTCATTTTCAGCCTTTGCTTTTCCTGTTTCTGTAAGGAGTACAATTAAGTCACCGAAAACTCAATGAAACCTCTACCTTCGTTTTTTTTATGACGAAAATCGATCGGTCCATATTATCAGCCTTGCAGAATGGAAGTCATCAGGCTTTCGAAAAAGTATTCATTTTCTATTACACGAAAATTAAGACTTTCCTGTATGGCTACGTCAAAACCATGGCTGATGCGGAGGAGCTGACCGAGGAGATTTTTGTCGGGTTGTGGCAGAATCATGAAAGCATCGACCCCGAAAAGGCATTTGATTCCTATTTATATACCACGGCCAAAAACAGGGCTCTCAATTTCCTGAAAAGAAAACAGGCATCGAAAACCATCATCAGGATGCAGGCTCCTCCGATGTTTTCGCACAGTCCCGAGGAGGAATACATTGCTTTGGAAAAAGCCCTGTTAATTGAGATGATTATAGAAAAGATGCCCGCCCAGCGAAAGAGAGTCTATCAGCTCCGGCAACAGGGCCTCACCAACGACGAAATCGCCAAAAAGCTGGAAACCACCAAACGCAATGTGGAGAGTCAGATCAGTCTGGCGCTGAAAGAGATACGGAAGGCGGTTGTGGGGTGTTTGTGGGTGGTTGTTTAGAGTTCATTGCCAAAGCGTCTGCAGCAGGCATAGCAACAAGTCCGGGTTTTAGGTTCAGGTAGTTTCTTGCAATAATCTTACTGACCAGGAAATACAATTTAATGCCCCACCTTCATGGACAATTACATGCACATCAACATTTTCAATCTGATTAGAATCGTACTCCTTGAAATAGTTCCTGATCTGATTCATTGCCTGAATATCCTCGTCAATACCAAATTTTGGTATCAATATCATCTTATTAGTTTGTAGAAAATTCATATATGCCCAGTTCCTTTCATCTGGATTTTCCACATTAAACTCCAGTTTATTCCAAGTAAGGCCAATTTTATCCAACTCCCGATAAAGTTGATTTTGAAATTTAGAGTCATAATCATCGAAGTATGATTGAATCAGTACTCTGTGATTATCAATAAATCTAACCATTCCATCTGCATGACCATATTCGTCATTGGCTTTATCCCAAGGAATCAAAGCAATCTTGTCTGTCTCAAACAATTCTTTCAGCTTGCCAATTATTGTATCTCGATTGTAGATTTCCAGATTTTCGGAAATTACTTTATCTGTCATAATTACAGAAGCTTCCGATTTTATAACATTACCACCGTCAATAATTAAGTCGGATTTGCAGGTTGAAATATTATTCAGGTTACAAACTACATCCGAGTAAGATTTTATTTTTCGATATTTCTTAGCCTGCAAATAATCCGGGTCATACCGATATTCAACATTTTTATTGATGCCAACCTGAATTGGCATGTAATCTCTCGTCCAAATATCCTTCGTTCCTTTTAAAAAGCCATACTGAACATTCAGTTTATCTAAAATCGCAGTAATTCTGGAGCAAGTTTCAATATATTCACTCTTTGTTCTAAGTAAATCAGAGAAATAGACAAAATCCGTTTCTTTATCTGCAATCATTTTAATAGCTCGATTACCGGGTAAGTAAAATAGTTATACTTTGAATTAAAATAAAAATTTTCCGAATCTTCTTTCTTCAAATTAAGTCCCTGACGTTGCTGCTTAAAAATTGTCAATCCATTGTCTGAAGAAGCTTCCAAGTGTATAAGCGATGATGGATCAAAGTTGCTTTTATCCTCATTGTAAACCTCTTGAATAACAAATGCACCACCAATATCACTAATAATCTGATTTGTCAGGTTTCCGATCCCAGTATAAATCATATTTGTTTTCGCGTTCTCAATCGCCCGAATGAGAATTCCCCCATATATTGAGCTGTCATTGCCAATCGTAAGGTCAAGTCCTTTCTGTTTCAATCTCATATATTTTCCAGGGTCTTTAAATCGATGAAAGTACAATCTATTATATTTCAGTTGTCTATCATTTTTATGACAATAAAAGTCAGTATGATTAGCACAATAGTAATAGAACTCAATCTCTCTAATCAAATATGAATTTTCGTTAACGATCAACTTGGTTTGGTTAAGCAACACTTTTGCTATTTTATCAAAATCTTTTCGATAATCTTCTTTTTTTTCGTGGTCAATAATTGAAAAATCGTTGTTCATTTCCTTTTTTTTAAAGTGGGTTAACGATTTGGTGCAACGGTTATTTGTTTTTCGTTTTTGCATCATATTCTTCCATCCTCTTTTTGAACTTCTCAACATCCCAGGTTAAATCCCAATATTTTAAGTATTCAGCGATTGGTTCAAGGCCTACCTCAGTTCTTCGCTTATCAATATTGTCCGGGTCAATCATGGGTGATAACACATAATGCTTTATTTGATAATCCATTTCAAATTGACTTCCATAAATTTGTTTTTGCCCTTCACCTATTGCGACTCTATCCTCTAACAAAGCTAAGTCCATTGCCTTTGCATTTCCTTTTTTAACGGCTTCTCTCATCAAGGGCAGATATGTCAATTGCGTTTTATGGTCTGAATGCTGGATAACCAGGAATAGTGTCAAATTGCCATGTTTTCCTACAACATCTGCACCAAGCCATCCATATTCATCAAGTATTTTTTTAACCGTTTCCAGATTAATTGAATCTTTGGCAACTATTGTTCTCAACAAATCCTGTACTTCTTTTGAATCCAAGGTGTATTTCTTTTCTAGTACTTCCGCTTCTTCACGGTATTTTTGATCTTCCTGATAAAGAGAGTCCAAAATGGCGACTAATTTTTTATTCAGCTTTGACTCCTGGGTTATTCCAGTTTGTCCAAAAGCAAGGTTAAAAAATAGAATACCAAGTAATGTAAATAGAATTCTTTGTTTCATGGTGGTGGTTGTTTTTGATGATCAGAACTATATGCATTTGGGGTTTTTGGGTTGCTTTCCTATCAGACCGAACCGCAGTGACTGCGGGTTGTAACCTTTGTTGTTCCAACAAAACCGACAACTAATTATAGCAACGTGTTACCAGCATGTGCTTTTTATTATTATTATTATTTTTCTTTTCCAACTTCTTTTAGACTTGTTGCACTATTAGAAATAGAATTTTTAACTATCGTATCTGCATCAGGTATTTCCGGATAAAGATTTTCTCTTTCAAGTTTTAACTTTTCGTCGATGAAATTGTGTTTTAACTCAAACTCTGTAAATATCTCGTTCCATGTTTTAACATAGAATTTTATACGACCTTCATCTTGTGAATACACCAATCCCATTTCACCATGTGGTTTGTTCGTATTGATTTGTCCTTCAATATATCCAGAAGTGTCAAAATTTTTACCCACTAAATAAAAACGCCAATCCATATTTTGACCATTAAATTCAGGTTGCTTATTAATTACATGCAAATAGTCCATGACTTGTAGATATTCTTTCCTCCCTAAATTTTTGTTCGGATGTTTGAGTTCAAGTACTATATTTTCAATTTTATCAGTTAATTTGTTTTGACGACATGCAAAAATGTCCATCTCTTTATTTTTGTCAGGATGTTCTATTTTCCGGTCATAAATAGTACCCGAAATTTCATATACAAACCTTCGCAGTCCTTCTTCAAATCTTGGCTCAGCTGCAGTAATTAGGTGATATTGTTCACCAAAGAACCAGTAATTATTTTCAATTAGCGTTTGTAAATGGTCGATCTCATTTGCTTTCAACTCTTTGTTATAAACAAGTTCTTTAAGATTATAATAGGTTTTAAACCTGTCTTCTACAAGTTTAATCGTTGAGATTATTCGATCTAGTCGGGTTGACCTAAATAAGCAAGCAAGTTCTTCTCTTTCTTCTGGTTCTAGATTAGTAACTTCTTCAAGTATCTTTAGAATATGTTCTCGTTCATTCGAATCTAACAGTAAATCTAAAAATCTAACAAAGGTTTTTTTCTGCTCAATATTAAGATTTGCAAATACTTTTGGTTGGGCTTCATATAGTCCAATAATTGTTTCTTTCAATTCATTTTTTCTACAAACTTCCCAAGTATTTTTATATTCAGGGAAAACACCATCAATTTCAAACCCCTCAATCATTATAGATGCGTATTGCCTTAAGAATGGTTTTCGTTTAGCTCTCAAAAAGCAATTAATCTCTTTTTCGAGATATTTATATTCATTTGAGCTTTTAGCTTTTGAGAATAACCCAACTTGTGTTGTTTCTTGTTGTGATGAAAAATCAAAATCCGTGAAGAAATCACTTGTAATATAAACACTATGATAAAAGTGGTCTCCTTTCCGGTTCAATGTTGTGAACTCCTTGAAAATTTCTTTATTATGACTGTTGAGATAATAAAATTTTGAATATTCCTTATTTAAAGTTTCTCTCCATTGAATGAAACGAACAGAAAAATCAACAGCATTATATTCTAAATTAAATTCTTCATGGTCATGAATTAGTCCTGAATAATCTAAGGATTTGCCATTTATAATTATTTGAAAACCATTAGTTTTATTAAGTTCTAAGAACCAACAAAACTCTCTTTTCAAATATGGAATAATTTCTTGTTCAAGATGACTTTGATTAATTATTATGTTATTGAACTTAACGGTAGTCCCTGTTTCTATCCTATTAACTTCAACTATTTCAGGGTCAAATGTTTTTAAATTAGCTGAACTAATTTTAATAATGCCTCTCTTATATTCTCCATTCAAGTATACAGTATCCCATTCTGCATTTGCAGCGAAAGTAAAAAACGTTAATCGACCAACACCATTTTTCCCATGTAAAACAGAGGAATGTTTTGGTGATTGGATTTCAATTGCTTTTTCTGAATCATAAAATTTTGCAAACTTATCTTCCAGTTTGTCCAGGTTGATGCCATACCCATTGTCTCTTATCGAGATTTGATTAAGGAACCCTAATTCATTTGCTTCATAATCTATTACTATTTGAGTGGCCTTTGCATCAAAACCATTCCAAATAAACTCAGCGAAACCGTGTGTGTCTTTATAGTTTTTTAAAACTTTTTTGATTCCACTTGTCGTAATTTTAGTTTCTCTATTCATTGGTTGTCAGTTTTTTCAAAATTGCTGGTAATGGTTCTTAAAAAGTGTATGTTGCCAACTTCCATCGCTTTATTGTCAAGATGCAACTTTGCTGGGTAGTTACGATCGGTTGTTGTTATACATTGTAATTTAGTTTCTATAGTAAGTCATTTCAATGTATCCATTCTCAGTTCCTATCAACTTATTGTCATTTTCAATTGTCAACACATTAACAAGTTTTCTTCCGTCGTTTAGTTTAATTGCAACCTTTCTGAAAGTAATGCTTTTTGTGTCATAATCAAATTCTATTTGGTCAATATCAAAACAATGTTCAACAACTGCCTGGTTATTAACTTTATTAAGAATATAATATTTATTATTCTCGATTTTAAAGTACTCCATCCCTTTCACTTTACCGTCAAAATATTCTAACTTCCAAACTCCAATAAAGAAATCATTGAATGATAATTTTTTAACTGCGATAACACTTGACAAAGCCGCCCAAAGTTCATCAAAATGTTTAATACAATCCAACAAAAGGTTATTTCCATTGCTTTTTGCAATCTCTAATGAATGTGATTGTGTAGATCTTTTTGGTGGAAGAGTTATCGTTAACCAAGCATATTTATCGTCAATTATTATCATTGGCAACCTAAGATGGGTATTGAAATGTTTAATATTAATAACTCCTGTAGTTTGATTGTTAGTTGATTTTTTTGCTTCATTTAAAAATCTTTTTAAAATATTATCTACTTGCTTCAATTCATTGTTAATCTCACCCAAACTCCTTCCTTCAATTTCTTCTGTTTCTTTGTTAAATTGAGAGTTTTGTCCTGATAAAACAATTGAAATCCTCGCGTTGTTTTTTAATGAAGAAATTATTTCTTCTTCACAGGTCCTAAAAAAAACCAATCCACTGGTCGATATTATTTTAATATTTTTTGCATTTCGTAATCTTGATTTCATTTCTTGACTTCCGATACCGTTCTCATTGATACTTTTAATACCGGTTTTTTTTGCACTTCTCAGTATTGAAAGCATATTGTTAAAGTCAATATAGAATGAAGCATAAAATAATAAAGCCAAAAGTATTAATAATGAGCACAATATTATCAGTATCGGTTTAAATATCCCATATTCTTGTGGAATTGAAATTAAAGTTGCAAATACACCAACGATACCAAAAAATGACAATAATGTCGCTGCGACAAATTTCTGTTTATCCCTCATAATCTTTCTATCTTATTATAAAGTATAATGTTTTGACACCCTTATCACTTCGTATATCAAAAATATCTCTTTACTTATCTTCATTTTGCTTATCGGGTCATAGATTATCGAATCGAAATTTACCTATTTTTTTGAAAAGCAAGCAGTAATGGGGAAAATATTCCCGGGCAATCCAGCGGATTCCTGATCTGATAGGGAGCCTATAGAGTCTGTACCTAACGTTGAACACATTCTGTATCATAGTTCCGCCTTCGGGTTCGTTGGAAATCACTTTTACATCCTAAATGTGTACTTTTGTAGTTTTTACAGCGTTTACAACGAGTGCGCTCTGATGATGCAGGGCGCACGGCAGGAGATGCGAAACGCGAGACACGAAACTCGAAATGCGAGACGCGAAACGCGAAACGCGTCACAACCGTTGGTTGCAAGTGTAAGAAAGAGTGAGAAGTATTTATTAATTTAATAATCTGAGCATTACGATGAAAACGAAAAATTACCTGCTGCTGTTTTTAATTTTGTCCATAGTGGGTTGCGAAAAAGAGTCTGTCACTCCAAACAACTTCCTTAAGGCAGATATTAATGGAAATACGTTTATTGTCTATCAGGACACTCAACTGAATAACGATACAGTACCCAACACTTTCAGTTTTTCTTTTGGACAGAGTACGACGAACAACACGGATACCTGCCTGTTTATTTCGGGATGCTTAAACAGACAGAACCTTCACCTTTCTTTTCCTAAACCCACCGGACATACAACCTATACCATTTATCGTGAATCAGTTGTGATTGGACAACCTTCGGCCTACTATTCCATTGTTCCCGAATATGCTGAAGAAACCAGCCTTGAAACATTTTATACCCAAAATTTATTAAATGTTGAGAGCTATGAAGGACAACCAATTGGAGAAATAGTTATTGATCAATTTGATACAAAAAGCAGAATAATTGAAGGGCATTTCAGCTTTTCGGCTTATGGTTATAAGGTATCGTCAACTGATACCTTTGTTTCTACAAACAATGTAATCGGTGTTACAAACGGAGAATTCTACTTCAAGTGGAACGAATCATTGAACCTCTGAAAAAACAATTGCAAAAGAACCGGTGAAAAAGGATGCCCGACAACCCGTAAATCCATCATCGCCTCAGTAGGGGCAGCCCTGTGTGGCTGCCCTATGCCATTGGATGCCGATCGGCCATCCCCGGCAAACTGGAACTCCGACAAGTTTTCTGCTAACGTATAGAATATCAATAAAGTGACTAACTTTATGAAAATTTGACGTGTAAACATCAATGTGATTAATCAGGAATTATCGAAAACCATGGAACAGGAAATAGTCAAACATTCGAGGAAAATATCCAGTATTTCAAAAAAAACTGAATTGTCATGGATAAATAAAGCCAAAGAGATTGTCATCGAGATATTTATAATCGTTTTTGCGGTTACCTTTTCAATCTGGCTACATGGGGTAAACGAGCATCAAAAGGAGCAGAAAGAGGTCAGAGCGTTTCTGACAAACATCAGAAAGGACCTGGTTAAAGACCTGAAATGGTTAAAGGCAGATGTAGTATCTTATAAGGAGGCGGATGAGGGTTATAAAATTATTTTGCAGCTCACCCCCGCGAAAATCGATAGCATGAACCGGACAAATTCGGGTGACCTGAATTTTCCGGTGCGTTTACTCTTAAACAAAATAAACAATGCGAATTATGAGGGATTTAAGTCGAATGGCAAAATCGGTAATATCGAAAATGATGAGTTGAGAATGGCCATACTTGGCTATTATCAGCAGGATGCCCCGGCAACCATGGAAACAAACAACTTGTACAATCAATATTTGCTGAAAACAGTAGATGCGCTCAATGACCACCCCGATAAAACCGATGATGAATTCTTTGTCAGTCAGAAATTTAAATCCAAAATTGAATATTTAGTCATGGTTGAACAGATGCTAATCAAATTTTATGAAGAGAACACCATTAAACATGCCACGGAAATAATCGAAAAAATTGATCAGGAATTGGCAGAATAAACGGCATTAAATAATTCTGAATTATTCAGCCGAAAATTCTTCGATTATTCAATAAATCATAACCTTTGATGTAAAAACCGGTCGACCAGATTGTTGAATTTTAACGATATATAGGCCCGGATGCCAGTTAGAATCATCAACTTTAATACTTGGGTATTCGGCATTTTTCTCCTGCTTTTGATAGAGACAGATTCCCGTCATATTATAAATCGAAATATCACACAAGCCGGTAACTCCCTCGATCAGTATTGTTTTCCCTGATGGCGCGTAAACATGGATGTTTAATTTCAACTCACCGGGATCAGTCCCACTGCCCTTCACACCCAGGGTACCGTCTTTGCAGATATTTTGCGCTACTAACCTTTTATTTACCAAAACACCGTCATCTTCAGTGAAAACAATGACCCCCTGCCCGTTTACAATTGGAGTAAAACTTTCAAAAGACTTGCTTGTGTACAAATCATTCAGGACAACTTCACCAGGCCAGATAAAATTACCCAGTGGGTCCAGTGCAGTGGCTTTCACCTTTTGAAATGTGTTGTTGTTAGAGAAACCCTCCCAATATACAACAATAGCTGTGTCATTGACTAAAGAGCCAAAGAAACATCCTGGCTCAAATTTTTCCTTGATAATTAATCCCATCTTGTCCCATTCCAAATTACCGTCCTGACTAACCAGTTGTCCATATAAATCTTCACCTCTTGAATGAACACCGTATTGATGCCACAAAACAAAAACCGATCCCTTTGAATTTATGGTTTGAATAGTCGGAGCCTTCTCGCTTGCCGAAGTGCTTTCCGATACTCGCGTACCCGGCTCCGGCCAAAGCAGATTGCCATCAGGTGAAATCCCCTGAATGTAAGAAATTGATCGCGTGAACGACACCCACTCTACCCACGACAGATATAAGATGCCATCGGGTCCCTGGTAGGAATTGGCAGATAGAAAAGCGCAATTATTGGTAAAGAATAAATCTTTAGACCATGCATCGTTCCCGAATTGATCAATTTTTTTCACCCGGAGTTGGGCAGGGGATTCTAAAAGGCCTTCCGAATATGCTAATAATTCACCACCGTCAGTCAATCCTTGAACACCCTCTGGTACAAGATTGTAATACTCATCTTTAAGAATCCGGGGAATCCCATTCCATTGCAGCATACCAGATTCAGATATGCGATAAAGATAAATCTGCATGAGTGCTTCCCGCCAGTTTATTTTATCGAAACTGCCAAAACAAACCGTAATGGAATTATCCGGGTTCACGACCAGTTGCGGGCCTGAATCTTCGGTCCCGGGAATCGACAAACTAATTCCATCGTTTCCCCAGAACTGGTTTCCAGCAAAATCCATCTTGTATAAAACAATATCTGAATATTCGTCGTTCCGGTTATCTCCGAAAGCGATAATGATATTGCCGTCCAAATCAATAATTAAGTCAGATAATGGGGATGTTTGAAAAGGGTGATTGCTGATCATCAGCCCATCACCGCTAAACTTCGGATGACCATCGAAGTCAAGAATTTGCAGATAATGACAATTGTTTCTATTAACACCCTTAAAATAGGAGATTAAATACTGACCATTATAACACACTACTTTGGCAGATATAGGTTCTCCCTGCTGGCATATTATCAGGTTCGATGAAGGATTATTGGACCATTGGGCCATCAGGGTTCCAAAAGAAATAAAAAACAGAAAAACAAATATGATGACCTTAATGCTTTTCACTTTTAGTCCTGCAAGATTCACACATTTCATTGGATTCCATGATTTTTTTAGGTACTACTAAATTAAATAAAACAGATCGTAAACCGCCACTAAATCCCCCTATTTTTCGTATATTTGGGTATAATGCTCAACGCCATGAAAACTGCTATTTTAGGAACCGATTTATCCATTGCATCTGACCGGATGATTACAAATTCAACGGAATTCAAGTTGTTCGGAATACAAAAAATCATTCTGGTTTACGTGCTGAACCTGCGAAGCACCGAGGATTTTGCCGAATACAACATGGATACCGCCCAGGATGAACTCGACAGGCAAAAAAAACTCCTGATCAGCCTTGGGTTTGAAACTGAAGTTAAAACCGTGATGGGTGTTCCGGCCATCGAGCTGATGAGGCAGGTGAAAATCAATCAGGCGGAATTGGTGATTATCGGCTCACGGGGGCATTCGTGGTCGAAACAGACTTTAGGCGCCACCGCTTCTGAAGTGCTGCACAACATGAAATGCCCGGTATTGCTGATGGCGTTTGATAAAGAAACCCAGGTCAGGCAACCCGAAGATACCCTCCTCGAAGACCTCCGCCATTATGAAAAGTTTATCAGACAATTCAAACAGCAGAAGCCGAAAATCGAGCTGTTATATAAGAGAATCAACCAAAATATTCTGTTGACCACCGATTTCTCCGACTTTTCAGAAAATGCTTTTCAATGGCTGAAAAATCAGATGACATCCATTCCGAAACTCACGATTATCCATGTACAGGATGCGGTAAAGATCAAGCATCTTGAAAACAAGCTCGAGGAGTTCAACCGGATCGATACGGCCCGAATGGAAAGGCTCAGGGATGAGTTCAAACTCGTACATCCTGAAACGGAAATCAATATCCTGCTGGAATACGGCATTCCAAAACAAATCATTCCGCAGTACATCCGCGATAATCAGATTACTTTATCGGTAATGGGCAGTCAGGGCCGGGGATATATCACGGAATTCTTTGTCGGCAGCGTCAGTCTGAGAGTTGCCCGCCAGGCCGATTCAAATGTATTGATCATCCCATACAGCAAGAAAATATAATTCCACATTGCGCGATTTTCAGGCCGGTTGGATAATAATCCTCCGTACAGCTGCAGCTTTTGCCGAATCCGGCATTTTGAGTATTATTGTTTCATACTCATTGTCAATCAAAACAATATGAAATTGCAGATTTTCAAACAATTACTAACAATTACTGTCGCTTCTTCTGCCCTTTTACTTACCAATCCGGTTCAGTCGCAGGTGACCGATGGAGAAAAACATTTACGGAATATCAGTCTGGATGGTGAAACTGGTTGGAAAACCGAAAACAATCTGACGATTTCCTTTTCTCAGGTTTCGCTGACCAACTGGTCGGCAGGCGGACAAAACTCCATGTCGGTGAACGGCCGTTTCAATGGTTTTTACAACTACAAGAAACAGCGGATGGCCTGGGACAACCAGGTGGATTTAGGGTATGGACTGATGAAACAAGGAAAAACGATCTGGCAAAAAACGGATGACCGTTTTGAGGTGATGTCGAAGCTTGGATACCGGTTGAATGAAAATCTGAACGGCGCCGCCATGCTCAACTTCAAATCGCAGTTCACTCCCGGATACAGCAAACCCGAAGGCGGCGAGGTGATTTCCGACCTCTTTGCGCCGGCCTATCTTTTGGGTGCCATCGGTCTGGATTTGAAAAAAGGGGAGAATTTCACGCTCTTTGCTTCCCCGCTGACCGCGAAAACCACCTTTGTCCTCAACGACAGTCTTTCCGATGCCGGTGCATACGGAGTGGATCCGGGCAAAAAATTCAGGGCCGAAGTCGGAGGTTATATCCGGGTGATGTACAAGCTGGATGTGATGAAAAACGTGACCATGCAAACCAAGCTCGATCTGTTTTCCAATTATCTGAAGAATCCCCAGTATGTTGATGTTAACTGGGAAGTTTTCGTGTTGATGAAAATCAACAAATACCTGTCGTTGAACATCAACACCCTGATGATTTATGATCACGACATCGAAATCGGGAAGGACACCAATGATGACGGCACCGCTGATAGCTTTAAACCCCGGATCCAGTTCAAGGAGCTGGTCGGCGTCGGGCTCTCATTTACAATAAAATAGTTTCACTTCATGAAAAGACGAATTGGCCATTTTCTCCTGTTTTTTATTCTGATCAGCTTTCCGGTGGTTTTTGACGGGTGCAAAAAGATTGAAGACGGGTTATCCGACCTGAAGTGGCAGATCGATTTCGATCTGGTAAAAACCACCTGGGATGTTCAGTTTTATGATGCTTCAACCGGAATACCTCTCGGAGTCAACAGCGATCTGCGTGTGGAGGTCACGATCACCGGGAGCGATAAAAGCAACATACTGGATCTGGCCGGTATCAGGCAGACCCGGTTTTACTCCACTCAGGGGACGCTGGCTCTGGCCCTGCATCCTGACCGCACTTCACCGGATACACAAACTCCGGTTAGCTTTGTCATTCATGCCAGTCACAGGGATTACATCCCGGTTCAGGTTCCGGTACTCACCTATCATGAAGGCATTAACCCGATCCGAATCTACCTGGTAAACAGGGCAACTGCCGTTGAGCAGGTGGATCATGCATACCTGGCTGAGGCTGCCCGTTTGGCCGATGGGAAACTCAGCGATTCGGTCAACCTGAAAACACCGGCCAATATGGCTTCATTTCAGCTGAGCGCGGGTGCTGAATTATTAACATCCGGCAACATGCAATTATCACCGGGCAATTTGTTGGTCACCATCTCCTGTTGGGAAGGCGGCACGACCAACGGATTAAAGAGCTTCCCCGGAGGTCAGGTTGCCGTGAGCAAATCAGGCAATCCGGGCCTGGTGTATCCGGCCTGCGGCTTGTACATCGATATTCAGGACCAGAATCGGGTTTCGGCAGCCACGATATCGAAACCGATCAGCTGCACTGCTGTTATCAATTCATCGGTGTATAATCCGGTTTTGAAAACAAAAATAACCGGCGGGGAAACGATTCCGGTTTGGTACATGAATGAAGCAACCGGTATTTGGGAAAACAAAGGCCTGGTTACCGTTGAATCGTCAGGGAGCCAGTTGCTGGCCAGCATTTCGATGGATGCGCCGGGGATGTACCTGATCGGGTGGATCAATGAAAATCTGCAAACCGCTCCCCTGCTGCTGCATCCGGTTTTAACCCCGGGCGGCGATCCGCTCTCTTATGCCTTCACCGTCAATATTTTCGAGATGCTCGGCGATGAACTGAGATTTGTCCGTACGGCAGCGGTTAACGGACCTGTTACCGAGGATTTCAATCTGCATTTTTTACCCGACAACTCGGAGCTTGTGATCAGGTTCGAATCATTCATGGGTGAGGACCGCGCCTATTACAGCAATCCTGATCCGGCTCTGATTTCAGGGAGTTACAATTTCAGTACTCCGGTAGATCTGAACCTGGTTCCTAAATCCGGATGCACGTATAAAAAGATCGAGATTGTTCTGGTGGATATTAACCACAACAATATCCGGTACAGTCCGAAATTATTTCCCGGATATTACCGGAGGATCGGCCACACAGCCTGGCAATCAGCATACGTGTATAATAATCAATCGTATATAGTTGATCCCGAAGAGGGTTTTTTATATCAGACCGGGATCAATTACAAGGGGACTTTTCACATGAAGGAAGTGGCGATAGGCAAGGAAGATGTGGTAATCGTGGAAATCGAAATAGATTAAAAGATGGCTAAAAAATCAATTATAAAAAACAAAAGCATTGTACTGGCTATTGTTCTCACGATGACAGGCGGTATCATGGCAGGCTGGAGCCAGACTCCGAAATTCTATTTTCCACAGGTTGACTGGACAACGGGATGGGCTGCCGGAGTCAGGGTTAGCACACTGGGACCGGGAATCGAGGGGATCAAATCGATCAATGCCAACTGGAATGCCCGGTTAGGGGTGAGCCTGTTGCCTTTTCAGATTGACCGGCATATGACGATCAGCAATCTGGATTTGGACGTCACCACCCAAAATCGGGTGGGAGGCATCAATCTTCAGGGAGATTTCTTTTACAAACCCTGGTTCTACTTTACCGGCGGAGTTCTGCTCGACCTTGTTCAGAGCAAGGTTACCATGAACCTGACGGATACGGTTCAATACGGCGATATTTCGATTTATCCCGATCAGGTAGGAACGCTTAACGCCCGCGTCAGGCCGGGATGCATGATAGCGCCATTTTTGGGTATCGGGTTGGGTAATCCGATGCCATTAAACCGCAAATGGTCATTCAATGCCGAGCTGGGCGTTATTTATCATGGTAAGCCTGATTTCACGATGGATGCTGAGGGAATGCTCAATCCAAGCGCCTCGGCACATAATGAAAAAGCCCTCGAAAATACTTTCGGGGGCTACCGGTTTTATCCGTTATTTTCAATGCAGTTGAACTACCGCATACGTTGAGACTTATTTTCTGACCAGTTTGTCGGTTGAGCGAATGGTCATAGGAATTGACATCGGAGTTGGCATGTCGGGTGAATCGACGCTGAGGCTGCCTGAAATTAAGGTCACCCCTTCGCTGCTTTTTGGCATTCCGGTTGCCGGATCCAGTAACAGAGTTCCCTCTTTTGTACCACTCAACTCATAAGTAATGGTTGCACCCTGCATTTCCATCGGTGGAGTTGACGGGTCCTGGGTAATCTGTGAAGTGATTTTGATTTCATTGGCATCCTTCGATGCTTTACTCAGTTCGAAGCTTGTTTTTACATTAAGAACGACCATCTGACTTACTTTATCTTCCTGTGTCCATGGTGTTTTGGGTTCCACTCCACCTTCGGGAAAACTCATAAAGTATCCCTGCATGGCTTTCTGAAAACCTTCGGCAGTTACATGCATGGTAGAGACAGAAGCGGTCATTTGGGCAGCTTCGCCCATCCCTTCGATGATTTTGTTCACTTTATCGAGCAAACCTTCGGGAACTTTTACATCAGAGATTTTACCGAGCGGTGAAAGTGTAAAGAAGTAAAACTGATTAAGCGAAACGGCTGTTGTTTCAGCAAAAGCAGGAATTTCTTTATCCGTGGCAGAATCGTATTTCATTTCGCCGGTTGCACCTTTTGTCTGCATAGTATAAGCGATAAGTCCGGCTTTAATAATGTAATCACCAGTCGAAGTAACTTCAGTAACCGTAAATTCATACGTTGAGGAAACCGTATTTGTCGTGGCCATGCTCTGGCCCATCATTTCCTGCGCAATGTCCTGATTAATAATCATTTCATACTTAAACTGGTCGCCGGCTTTAAACTGATACTGCAGCTGAACTTTTTTGGCTTCGGCCTGAAAGCTAACTGACAGAATCAGTGCCGTGATGAATAGGATTTTGGTAGTTTTCATTGTAATGCAATTAGTATTTTGGAATGTTAGTCCGTTAAGTTTTCGATTTGTTACAAATCAGGGCGAAGGTCGGGTAATAAAATGATATTTAGAAGGTCTTTACCCGGATTTTGAAATTTTTCAGTGAGAAAAGCGGCAGTTGGAACAGCCGATAAAAAAACCGGCCTGAAAATCATCCCGGCCGGTTGGTGTTTTGTGAGCCATGACCGGGAATCGAACCCGGAATTGCGGTTTACGAAACCGCTGTTATACCATTTAACTATCTTGGCAAATGCGGGTGCAAAGATAGGAACGATTTTTATTTTTGCCAAAACCCTTGCGTTTTCCATAAAACCTGTATTTTTGTGAAAAATCCACGAAGATGAAATCAATTAATTGGTTGTTTACTGTGGATGTCCCGGTGATCAAATAATCGGGCATCCGTCCCGAAGCCGGTTTAACGGCGCCTTTCCCTTTTTTTTATTTTCAATCAGACGCTTCCATGAAGTTCAATATCAACATAAAACAATTACGTAAAGACGTATGGGAATCCATCTCCGGCACTGAGATGGATTTCACCAGTGGCAGTATCGGGAGAGCGGTTTTCCTGCTATCTGTTCCGATGGTTCTCGAGATGGTGATGGAATCTATTTTTGCCATTGTAGATATCTTTTTTGTATCGCGGCTCGGATCTGAAGCTGTGGCGACGGTGGGGATTACTGAATCGGTTATCACATTAGTTTATGCCATTGGCGGTGGTTTGGCTATGGCCACAACGGCCCTGGTTGCCAGGCGGATCGGGGAAAAGCGGCCCAAGGAAGCATCGAAGGTTGCTTTTCAGGCGATCCTCACCGGGCTGTTTGTATCGCTGCTGATTGCTGTTCCGGGTATTATCTGGAGTAGTGACCTTCTCCGGCTGATGGGCGGATCGCCCGAAATGCAGAATGGTTTATCGGGATATACCCGAATCATGCTGGGTTCGAACGGGATCATCATCGTATTGTTTATCATCAACTCCATACTCCGCAGCTCGGGAGACGCGGCAATGTCGCTGAGGGTACTGGCCATTGCCAACGGTATCAATATCGTGCTGGATCCTCTGCTCATATTCGGACTGGGGCCATTCCCGGAGATGGGTATCGAGGGGGCAGCGATTGCCACCACCACCGGGCGGGGATTCGGGATTTTGTACCAGCTTTTTCTGCTGTTTCGCGGTAAGAGAAGAATTAGAATTACCCGTAGCGATCTCCGGTTTGAGCCCCACACGATGTGGCAGATCATCCGGCTATCGCTCGGAGGCATTGGACAATCGCTGATTGCCACCACCAGCTGGATCGGACTGGTACGCATCATTGCCACTTTTGGGAGCAATGTGGTAGCCGGTTATACGATTGCCCTGCGCATAGTCCTTTTCGGGCTATTGCCCTCGTCAGGATTCAGCAATGCAGCATCGACACTGGTCGGGCAAAACCTCGGAGCCGGTCAGCCGAAACGGGCGGAGCGATCAGTATGGATAACATCCATTATGAACATGATCATCCTGGCTGTTTTCGGATTGATATTGGTGCTTTTTCCCGGGACATTCATCCGGATGTTCATTCAGGATCCGAACGTAGTTCTTCCAGGCATCCAGGCACTTCGGATCATCAGTGCAGGATTTATCTTTTATGGACTGGGAATGGTGATGATACAGGCATTCAACGGTGCCGGTGACACGGCAACCCCTACCAGTGTGTTCTTTCTGTGTTACTGGCTGATCGAGATTCCTTTGGCCTGGATACTGGCCAAGACCCTGAAAATGGGCCAATCAGGAGTATTCTTATCGATTTTGATTGCCGAAGTTCTGCTGACCACCATCGCCTGGTACCTGTTCCGGAAAGGAAAATGGAAACAAATCCGAGTTTAACCGGATCTGACAGGCTGGAGATATGGTTACTCCCTGAAAGCCGTCAGGATCATAACCAATCCGGTTTCCACATTCATGATACGGGCGGTGAAAGCAACTTCAATGCTTTCATCCCCGTACAGGAATGCGCCGTCATAGCTTGAATTATTGACATCCCAGTACTGGTATCCGGAGATCATCACTTTGGTTGGCCCCATATAGGCTTCCTGATCGGGAACATCGAACACGATTGCATTTCCGGCATCTTTCACCCCGATACCCTCGAACATCAGGTCGTTGCCATCATAGAAATCAAGTGCGTCGCTCTCGTCAGGGCATTTTTCCACTTTCATGACTCCGACAATATCATAATTATCGCCCTGATCGCCGATGTATACCAAATCGGTTCCGTTGTCAGCATAGATTTTTACGGTATAACTATACGATCCCGTAACTTCATCGCGCAGGTCATAACTATCCTTCTTACAGGATGTCATCAGAACAGGAAGGGCGAGTGCCAGAATCAGGAATCCCGGCATCATTTTGGTTTTAAAAACTTTCATCGTTGTTTGGTTTGTTAAATTACGATTCAATTACAGCCGTTTATGCTCCCAGCTTTCTCAGTTCGGCCTGATGGATTCTGATGCTTTCACGGTATGCGTATCGGTCTTTCAAAACTTGTGCCAATTCCCATCCTTTCCGGATGGCGTCCTTGTCATAACTTTCGAGAACAATATAATAGAAAGATTTCCCGGTTAGCCTGGCTTTGACCGGCTTCAGATAATTATCGGCAATAAAGGCGATGGCGCCGGCATCCGAGCCATCGCGAAATTCGACGGTTTCCCAGCGATCGCCCATATCTTCCACCTTGCGGTTCCACTCATGTCCAAGCGGAATGGTATCGGTCAGGATAAAATCATTCTGATCATAAATTCTCAGGCTGGTGTGATCGATCCATGATTTTCCGTAATAGTGCGAGATCAGCCAGGTATTTCCGTTTTCGCTGATCCCGATCTTCAGGAAGGTACGGTTCCAGGATGACTCGACGGTCTGTCGTTTGTGTTCGTAAGTGCCTGGTGTGCCGGCCTCTCCGGGAATCAGCCTGAAGTCGCGGGAAAGTGATGTAAACCGGGCCTCTGATTCGTTCAGCAGCTTTTCAGCGCCGGCGATAGCCTCTTTGTGATAATCCACGGCAATTTTGTTTTTCCGGCGAAGGGCATCTCCGACGATGCCGTATTCATCCTTGTTTAATGACATCATGGAATCGAGCAGTTGCATAGCCGTAGACAACTCGTTGCGTGAAATCAGTCCATCGATGTATTGGAAATCCGATTTGGCTTTCTTTTCAGCTTTCGAGGTACACGATACCGAAAAGCTGAAAATCAATAAAGTACCCACTAAAAAAGACAAGTGCCTCATGTTTTGCATTTTTATCAAAAATAGTGCTTTAAACCTTTGCGTTGCGATTTATTCTAAACCTGTGTGCGGATTTAACTAATTTGCCATTCTTTTAACCACCCCGCCCTGATGAAGAATTTTTTCAGGATATGCTTTCTTCTGGTCCTGCTAACGGATTGTTCAACCGAATTCAATCCCATTTTACCCGCTGATCCCACTCCATTGATTTATGGGGTCATCAATCCACAGGACAGTTTTTATTATATCCGGCTTATCAAAACGTTTGCCGGAGAAGGCAGTGCGTACGATATGGCTAAAATTGCCGATTCGATTTACTACACTCATGCCCGGGTATTTCTCGAAACCCGCGATCTGAGCGGAACGCTGGTCGAAAAGGTCGAACTGGAGGAGTGTACGATCAATGATCGGTTGCCGGGGATTTTTGCCACAACACCGAACCGGATATTCAGGACCGATGCGTCGAAAATTCATTTGAGGCCGGAGTATTATTCCGCCCTGAACAAATCCTATGATCTGAATCTCCGCGTGGAGGCACTCATACCGGGTTATACCGATACCGTACATTCGCAAACCCGTTTGCGAAGTGTTCCGAAAATTACCCAACCCAGGAGCGCAATTAGCAGCGTTTATTTCTACAGTGACAACTCGTTCTGGATGCAATGGACAGATACAAACAGCGAAAGCCTGTTTCAGATTCTGGTTAGAATGCATTACACTGATTTTCTTGAAGATGGCACTCAAAGAGAGATGATCGCCGAGTGGGTTCTTACCGGGATCGAGGTCAATTCATCGAGCTATTCCGGAGGGGTACGGAAAGTTTGTTCGTACTATTTCAGACCTGAAAATTTCTATTCACAGGTGAGAAGTGTGATTTCAGCGGATCCGGAAGTTGACGTCAGAGTATGCGGAAAGATTGACTTTATCGTGCTTGCATCCAATATTGAAATTGAGAATTATGAGAATGTTTACGAGATTGCCGACGACTACCACGAAGCCGGATACACCAATGTTGAAAACGGGTACGGGTTATTCAGCACCTATACAGAAACAGGAGTTTACGGGTTAACGCTCGGTTATACCGAGCTTGATTCTCTGTCGAACGGCAAGTACACCAAACAGTTGAAATTTGTCCATTACTAGCTTTTCCCGCTTTCGCTGGAATGACAGAAGAGGGTGCGTGCGTAGGGGTGACTATTCCCGCTTTCGCGGGAATGACAGAAGAGGGTGCGATCGTACGGGTAACTATTCCCGCTTTCGCGGGAATGACAGAAAATGGATGCGTAAACATGGACAACTACTGGCATATCAAGCACTTGCTCATCTTGACATCCATCAGCATACCGTCGCAGCGGCCTTTGACGGTTACCGGCTTATTGGGGGAAAGTGCATCGATTTCGGCTTTCTGTTTTACCGCCTGCAGGCTGTCGATGGTACAGGTAACGCCCATCATCGGGTCAACCAGGGTCAGTGTAAAATTACCCCGCTCGTCTTTTTCCACCGAGATCAGATCGGCATTCAGGATTAGAATTTTACCTCCAAATTTATCCGTTGCCGTTTTCTCATCGGCATTAAACAGTTTGGATAGTGAATCAGCGGTCATCACATAATCGGCTTTCATCTTTTCGATGGGAGTTTCCTTGCGCAGGAAGCCGTACCAATACACAAAACCACCGACGATCAGTGCCAACACAATACCGATCACCGCCAGTCGCCACAATTTCTTTTTCATCAGATTACTTTTTAGGAATATATTTCTGATAGTTCATCTGAACGGTAACTTTCATCGATTCGGCGAATTTCTCCTTCACAACGCCGGGTATCTTAATACCATAATCTTCAGGAATCACTGCAAAGACTGACTCTCCGGTAATTTTATCGTGATCAATGGTCACGTAACCGGTAGCTTTAATCTCTTTTGTTACGCCATGGATGGTTAATTTGCCGGATACATTGACCGGATACTTGCCGTTTTTTGTAAGATCAATCGATTTCAGATCAATCAGTTTCCCTTCGAAAGAAGATTTCGGGAATTTTTCAGATTCCATGTAGTTTTCATTGAAATGTTCCTGCATCAGGGGCAATGCAAATTGAAATGAACGGTTTAGAACCGAAAAGACCACGTCGCCGGTTTCAATATCGACGAAGCTGGTAACCTGATCGTTCACGGCTTTGATATCCTCGACTGTAGTATGGGAATAGAATTCGATATGGCCGGTTTTGGTGAAATACCGGTTTTGAGCGGTTGCTGTCAGTGTGATAGTCAGACCAATTATCAGCCAAAGGATTTTGTTTTTCATTGCTTCTTTTTTGTATCTAACGTGAAAACCCTTGAAATGTTGAAGCCGAGGTGGATGTCTCCTTTGAGCCATGAACCGGTTGTTTTACCGATAAAACCGCCTTCACGCATTCCCTGCGAATTGGTCAGCATAATTTGGAAAACATGGCCACCGGTTTCAATATCAAATCCGATAGCCAGCGGATTATACATTTTCTCGCCGGTTCTTTGCGGAACCGGCCTGACCACGTAATAATATTCGGCATTCAGCGCCAGTCGGTTGGCCAGTTTAAATCGTCCGGCAACGCCCATGGCAAAGAGGTCATTCTGGTCGATTTCAGTAGCAACCAGATTGCGGTGAACCAGTGTAGGCATGAGCTGAACGGTCAATTTTGAAAATTTACGGGCAATCAGTAGCTGCTGGGTAAAGCTGAGACGTGAGGAGAAATAATTGGTACGCTCATTGTCGCCCCATTTCAGACCAATGCATTCGATGGATGAGAGATAACTGATCGTCAACGGAAATGCACCTTTGCCGGTTTGTTGGTTGGTGAAATTGTATCGGGCAAAGGCATCTGTTGTTTTTTCAAAAGTTCCCCGGCCAACTCCCACCATCAGGCGATCGAGCAGCCCATATTCGAGACTGAGATGAATATTCGACTGATCGAGTCCAAAAAACTCGTATGCCCCTGAATTCACGCGCCCGAAACGGTGTGAAATCCGGAAATCCAAATCGCCTTTTCGGAGCTGCTTCACAGAGTGTCCGTTAATCACACGGGTAGCTTTAAACAAGGCGTCAACGGGCACCGGGCCTTCAGCGGACTCATTGGTGAGGAGATCATTCAGGCTCTGTGCTTCGAGGGATATCCCAAACAACAGGAACCCGATCAGAAAAGCTATTATTCTTTTTTTCATGAGGTAGAAATCAGTTATTTAGGGCTCCTTTATCGATCCAGATTTTGAATTTCGTCAATGAACAAGTGTCCAGCTTTGCCCCACTCTTTGGCATCGGGGAATAGCCGGATTTATGAATAACTGCGCCATAGAAACTACCGCTGTTTACGGACTGTTTCAAGGTGGAGAATTTCTCGACATCGATATTATTTCCATATGCAGCAGCCTGTTTGGAGCTGTGACAGCTATAACAATTCGTTTGCAGAATCGGAATAATTGATTTGGCATAAGCCACTCCGGTGGTATCACAGGTCAGGTCGGGATTCGGGTAGAGCCATTCTTCGTTGTCATAGTAACAGCCGGCGATCAGTGCCATAATGAGCAGAATCCATAATACTTTTTTCATTTCAAACCTCCTTTCGGGCTCAACAATTCACCTTCTTCAACCGGGCACAGGGTGTGCAGGGCACCTTGTTCGATCCAGATTCGGATTTTTATCCGATCTGATTCTGCCAGGGCGTTTCCCGGGGGCATTGGTTCAATCAGGCTGGCAGTAATTGCCTGATAGATTTTACTTTGCGCGGCCGATCCAGGTGTGATTCCCTTCATGATGGTTTCATAGCCTGAGAGGTCCATTTCTTCTCCCTGTCCCGAATGGCAGCCGGTTGTGGCACATCCATTCTGAAAAACGGGTAGGATCTCCTGTTCAAAACAAACTGTTTCGAACTGGGTAAGATTCAACGTCTCGTGTTTGCACGAAGGGAGAATTCCCGCCGACACGACCACAAGAATCACCAGAAACCCTCCACAGATGATAGCTTTCTTCATAATTACTTAAATTTGTACGAAACTACCCATATATATTGACATATTGAAATTAGTCCATTTGTCTAACATATCCCAATTTATGAAAACATTTCGAATTCACTTGGTTTCTCTGGCCATTTTACTGCTGCTGGCTGGTTTGATTGCCGGATGCTCAAAACCTGACAGTGCCGGTTGGCAACCCAAAGCCGGGCCACTGATGACTCGTTGGGCGAAAGATGTGGCACCCGGAAAATCATGGGTCGAATATCCACGCCCACAGATGGAAAGAAGCAACTGGGTGAATCTTAACGGGTTGTGGGATTATGCCATAACGGATACCACTTCAGGCATTCCATCAGTTTGGGAGGGTAAAATTCTGGTTCCCTACCCGATCGAATCGGCCTTATCCGGAGTGATGAAAAGGGTATATGCAAAAGACCGGATCTGGTATCAGCGGGCACTGAAAGTTCCGTCGCGCATGAAGAGCAAACGGATATTACTGAATTTCGAAGCTATCGATTGGGAATCTCATGTGTATATCGATGGACAGGAGGTTGGATCACACAAGGGAGGATACGATCCGTTTACGATCGATATCACCGGTTATGTGAAGCCGGGTGTTGAGCATAAGCTGGTTGTATCGGTTTGGGATCCGTCGACCGAAGGATATCAGCCGATCGGGAAGCAGTTCTCGCAGCCAAAAGGTATCTGGTATACGCCTTCATCCGGTATCTGGCAAACGGTGTGGATGGAGAAGGTTCCGGAAACATACATTGTTGATTATCAGATAGTACCTGATATCGACAATCAATCCGTTCAGATTAAAGTGAATACGGAGAATATGAAGGGCAGTGAACGAATTGAAGTTAAGATTCTTGACAAGAAAAAGCAGGTAGGTTTGTTGGAAGGTGAAGCGGATGAAACCCTGACGGTAAAGCTGGATGACATGCATCTATGGTCGCCCGAAGATCCGTATTTGTATGATCTTCAGATCAGCATCAAAAAGCGGTCGTCTGTTGTCGATCAGGTCAAAGGGTATTTTGGAATGCGCAAGATATCCATCGGAAAAGATGAAAAAGGGGTCACGCGAATTTTGCTGAACAACAAGTTTGTTTTCCAGAACGGACCGCTGGATCAGGGGTTCTGGCCCGATGGTTTATATACGCCGCCAACCGATGAAGCCATGAAAGCCGATCTGGATACGCTTAAATCCATGGGCTTCAACATGCTTCGCAAACATGTAAAGGTAGAGCCTCGGAGGTTTTATTATTACACTGACCACATGGGATTTCTGGTTTGGCAGGATATGCCGAGCATGTATTACCAGGTGCCGGTAGCCATTGATTCCCTGCCGGTTGCAAAAATTGCCCAGGCGAATTTCGAGCTGGAGTTGGCCGAGCTCGTCAAGGATCATTACAATCCCACTTCTATCGTGATCTGGGTGCCATTTAATGAAGGTTGGGGACAATATCAGACCGAGCGCATTACCGACCTGGTAAAATCGCTTGATCCGTCGAGACTGGTCAATAATCCGAGTGGCTGGACCGACAAAGGGGTGAGCGACATTCATGATATTCACAATTATCCTGATCCCGCTGCACCGCCGATGGAAGAAAAGCGGGCCTCTGTGCTGGGTGAGTTCGGAGGGTTGGGCCTTTATGTGCCTGATCATGTTTGGCAAACCGAAAACTGGGGATATGAGAAGATGCAGAGCGCTGATGCTTTATTAACCAAATATGAAAAATTCTACACCGAGATTTACCGTTTACGGGATGAAGAGGGATTAAGCGCCTGTGTTTACACCCAAACCACGGATGTGGAAACCGAAACCAACGGTTTGATGACCTACGACCGTTATCGGGTAAAAATCGGCGCTGCCAACATTGCCAAGGCACATGCGGTACTCCGTAGATAGAGTTGCCAACTTTACAGAAAGATGCCAGCGTCGGATAAAGTTGGCAACTCTAATCCGTCTGTCAAATAGTTGAACTAAATTCCGCTAAGGATATTAGTTTTGTTTCGGAATTATGTGTCAGCGGAAAACTATAGCCATCGGGATTGTATCTCTATTGCTGTGCCATTCATGGGTACAAGGGCAGAGCTTTGTTGACAGTGTCAAGGCTAAACTCGACTTTAGCAAACCGACGGACAGCATTTATCTGAAAACATGTGTCAAATTCTGTGACAGTGCCGTTTCCACAGATTATGAGTTTCTGATTCCGAATTATGTATTAAAGGCATTGCAGGCAGATTCATCCATTGATGATACCAAATCGATTGCTGCCTTATACGATCATCTGGGGAATTTTTTCATTCGGTCAACCAATCTCAGTGAAGCAGCCCATCAGTTCGATAAGATGCGGCTGTTGGGAGAAACCCGCAAGGACACTCACGTATTGGCGCTCAGTTACAAAGGCCTTGGAACCGTGTATTACATGATGAGTGATTTTGATAAGGCCCGTGAGTATTATCAAAATGGCATATCGATCTGTGTTAATGACTCGGCACTCCAATCCAGATTTTACAATAATATCGGGAACACTTTCAAGATGCAGAATCTGATTGACTCTGTATGGCCTTACTACAATAAAGCCATTGCCTATCATAAATCCCATCAAAATTATCAGCAACTCTCGATCGGATATTGCAATATGGCTGTTTTATACAGTAGCCTTCGGAACTTTAAGGAGACGACCAGATATCTTGATCTCGCCCTCGAAACATCCATTCAGGCCAATGATCCCGTGCGAATCAATGTAGTTTACGGAATCATGGGCAACCTTTATTTTGAGCAAAACCCGGAACTTTCCAGACAGTGTTACAAGAAATCGCTGGATCTGGCGAGAAAGTACCACAATTACGAACGGATTCAGAATGCGTTGATTAATCTGTCGGAACATGCAGAACAATCCGGCAACTATAAGAAGGCACTGGCTTACCGGAAAGAACTAAAGACTTTAGAAGATTCTCTGGAGCATGAAAAACAGAAATCCAGAATCAGGCAAATCGAGACGGATCACATTATTTCGCTGCGGAATGTCGAGCAATTAAGAAATGCCCAGCAGCAGGAAGTGGAAGCGATCAGGAATGAAAACAGGCAAAAAATTCTACTCGTTATTCTTTCGATCGCTTTTGTGGCAATTTTGATTCTTTTCCTGATGGGATTGCAGACTTACCGGATGAAAATGAAGATCAACCGGACCAGGGACAAATTTTTTTCCATGATTGCCCACGACATCAAGAGCCCATTCAGCGGGATACTCGGTTTGGCGGAAATACTTGATGAACATGTGGAAAACAATGAAGATCCGGTTCACAGGAAACAGATGCACACCTTGCATCAATCATTGAATCAGGTATATGACCTATTGGAGAATTTATTACAATGGTCACAGACAGAAGCCGGAAAGGTCACATTTAATCCCAGTTTTCAACTTTTATCTCCTATTGTGCAAGAAGTAATCGGTTTGCACATGGCATGCGGAAAACAAAAAGGAATCCATATCGAAAATCAGATACAATCCGGATTGGCAGCACGTTTCGACAGTAAAATGCTTCACACCATTATTCGGAATCTTCTGTCGAACGCCATTAAATTTTCGCCCGTCAACAGTACGATATTCCTGTCGGCAGAAATTAAGGGAAAGGAGGTCGTGGTAAAAGTCCGGGATGAAGGCATTGGCATGGACAAATATCAGATCAACAAGATTTTAGGCACTAACGAAAGGATTTCGACACAAGGCACCCACAATGAAACCGGAACCGGGCTGGGATTAATGCTCTGCAAGGATTTTATTGCCATACATGGCGGCCGGTTATGGATCGAAAGCAAATCCCAGGCAGGGACCACCATATTATTTACGCTGCCAGATTAGCCGCTCCATCGCGGTGGCTTTTTCAGATATTAATCCCACTTTTGTACTACACTGGTACATTTTATAGATGAAATCAGGAAAATTTTCCATTCCGGCACGTTTACGCAGCTTCAAATATGCATTTCATGGATTCAGGTGGCTGATCCGTGATGAACATAACTCGTGGATTTATCTGGTTGTGGTTATCGTACTCGTTCCGGTGTGTTTTCTTTTAAAACTTTCGCTCATGGAATGGGCGCTGATAGCATTGTGTATCGGGCTTGTTTTTGCTCTTGAGATGGTCAACTCGGCCATTGAACGGCTCGCTGACAAAGTATCTCCCGGGAGTGATCCGGTCATCGGAAAGATCAAGGATCTGGCCGCCGGAGCCGTTCTGATCATGTCAATTGCTGCTGCAATAGTTGCGTTGATCATTCTGGTACCCAAAATCCTCACCATTTTGTTATGAAAACCATCTTCCGTCAGCTTTTTCTGATCAGTATCCTGCTGATCACTCCATTCATTCTACGGTCGCAGGTGATTACACCTGCCGGGATCGACCAGCTGGTGGCAAAAACGATGAAAACCTTTGACGTTCCGGGGATTGCCGTTGCCTTAGTGAAAGACGGGAAGGTGGTATTTTCAAAGGGATACGGAGTCAGGTCGCTGGAATCGGGCAAGCCGGTGGATGAGCACACCCTGTTCGGGATTGCCTCCAATACCAAAGCCTTTACCGCAACAGCACTGGGAATTCTGATCGATGAAGGGAAACTCAGGTGGGACGACAAGGTGGTCGATTACCTCCCTGAATTCAGATTATACGATCCTTATGTTACACAGGATTTCACGATCCGGGATTTGCTGACCCACCGGAGCGGCTTGGGTCTGGGCTCCGGGGATCTGATGATCTGGCCCGACGGGAACGATTTTACCCGCGCGGAACTCATTCATAACCTGAGATATCTGAAACAGGTCTCCCCCTTCAGGTCGAAATACGACTACGATAATAATCTCTATATCGTTGCCGGTGAAGTTGTTGCACGCATATCCGGATCGAGTTGGGAGGAGTTTGTGCAGAAACGGATTCTTCAGCCTTTGGAAATGAATGAGAGCGGGGTTTCATTTGTGCGTTTAAAAGACACCTCCAATGTGATCGCTGCGCACTGTCCGGTTAACGGAACGGTCAGGGTGATTCAACGGTCGCAGGGTGAACTGATGAATGCCTGTGGCGGAATCTGGTCTAGCATTTCTGACCTGAGCAAGTGGGTAATGGTGAATCTGAATGAAGGGACTTTCGGCCCCGACAAAAAGAGTACCCTCTTGAGCAAAAGAATTCACAAGGATCTGATAACACCCCAAACCCTGATGGGCGTATCAACATCCAAACCATACCATTCGCATTTTGCGGCTTATGGATTGGGATTCCGGTTGTCGGACGTCAAAGGATATCTGGAAGTATCCCACACGGGAGGTTTGGCGGGGATGGTCACGCAAATTACGATGTATCCTGAATTGAATCTGGGGATCATCGTATTGACCAATCAGCAATCGGGAGCAGCTTTTACTGCCATTACCAATCAGATCAAGGATAGTTACCTCGGGGTATCCGGCATGGACTGGATAACGCTTTTAAGCGACCGGGCCAAAGCCAGTGAAGCCGTGGCGGCCAGTATGACCAAGCAGATATGGGACGATATCGCCAAACAGCAGGCCTCCGGTTCAGCACCGGATCCTTCAATGTTTACCGGAGCCTATCGTGATCCCTGGTTCGGCGAGATTGTTATTGAGCAAAAAGAGGACCGCATGCAGTTCCGTTCGAAGCGGTCGCCCGCGTTAACAGGAGAGCTCCTGCATTACAAAGGGAACACATTCATCGTCAAATGGAACGACCGGAGCATGGATGCCGATGCCTATGTACTGTTCCAGACCGGATTTGACGGGAAAGCCTCAGGCATCACGATGAAAACCATCTCCCCGCTGACGGATTTCAGCTTTGATTTTCAGGATCTGGAGTTCAGTCGGGTAAATTAACCAACGTCACAGGTTCGCTGCTATAAAATCCCCTGTTTCGCTGGTCGTTGCAGGGTTCACCGGTTTCAGATCGGCAGTCAGGATATTTCTCCGGATGGTCGTTTCAACGGCATTCTCAATGGCATCAGCTTCGGCGGCAAGACCAAATGCCGTACGCAGAAGCATGGCAGCTGAGAGAATTGCAGCCAGCGGGTTGGCAATATTTTTACCGGCACCTTCGGGATAGCTGCCATGGATAGGTTCAAACAGCGGAACCCGGTCGCCAATGGAAGCTGACGGCAACAGCCCGATGGAGCCGCTGATGACACTGGCCTCATCGGAAAGGATATCCCCGAAAAGGTTTTCAGTAAGGATCACATCGAACCGTTTTGGATTGGTAATAAGCTGCATGGCAGCATTATCCACAAACAGATAATCGAGTTCGATATCCGGATATTCCGGCGCCATGGCCGCAACCACCCGGCGCCACAGACGGGAAGTTTCGAGAACATTGGCTTTATCGACCAGAGTAACCTTTTTCCGGCGCAAGCGGGCCATTTTGAAGGCGACATGGGCAATACGTTCGATCTCTTCCACCGAATAGAGACAGGTATCGACGGCCAGAGTGCCGTTATTGCGGAGTTCCCGCGGTTCGCCAAAGTAGAGTCCGCCGGTGAGTTCACGCACCACCAGCAGGTCGGCACCCAGTATCCGCTCCTCTTTCAGCGGACTCAGGTCGAGCAGTTCGGGGTACATCTTTACGGGACGCAGGTTGGCGTACAGTCCAAGTTTTTTACGCATGGCCAGCAAGCCCTGCTCCGGCCTCACTTTGGCATCAGGATTTTTATCATACAGCGGATCGCCGATGGCGCCGAAGAGAATGGCATCAGCTTCGGTGCAAATCCGGTGAGTTTCATCAGGATAAGGGTCCATTCCTTCACGCATGGCGGAACCACCGATCAGACCATATCGGTATAAAAAACGATGTCCGAAACGGTTGGCAACGGCATCAAGCACTTTCACAGCTTCGGCAATGATTTCAGGGCCAATGCCGTCGCCCGGAAGAACAGCTATTTTGTATTCCACAACAGTTTTTTTAGTGATTGGATTCGTATTCAATGATTTTTCTTTTCAGTCCGGCAAGATAATCGATCAGGTCGCTGCCCGACAGGAGGCACTCTTTACGGAACGGATTGATATCAAAGGGGATGGCTATTTCTGATTCCGGCAGGCTAACAACCTGATTGACAAGATCAACCGTCAAAAGCGCATCCGGATTTGATTGACAGAAATCCGTGAGTTGAGCCAGTTGCTCCTCACTGACCTCCACCGGCAAAAGTCCGTTGTTCAGGGCATTGTTATGAAAAATATCGGCAAATCCCGATGAGATAATTACCCGGAAGCCGTATTGATAAAGGGCCCAGGCGGCATGTTCACGGGAGGAGCCACAGCCGAAATTTTTCCCGGTCAGCAGAATCCGGCCCTGACCGTTGGGTTTGTTCAGAACGAATTCAGGGTCGGGAGTTCCATCCGGGCGATAGCGCCAGTCGTAAAACAGGTTTTTACCGAATCCGGATGAGTCAACCGATTTAAGAAAACGGGCCGGAATGATCCGGTCGGTATCGATGTTATCTGCCTGCAGCAGGGCCACGGGCGATGTTATGGTGTTGATGGGTTCGAAAGGCATGTTGATGTGCTGATTAATTGATGTGCTTGCCCCCGCTTTCGCGGGGGTGACAGAAAAGAAGGTTTTTGCTGGTAGGATATTCCCCGCGTTCGCGGGGGTGACAGAAAAGAGAGCTTTCGCTGGTAAGATACCTAATCATTTCGTGGGGGTGATAAAGGTTCGGGGGTCACCGATTTTGCCGGTTATTGCGGCAACGGCGGCTGTCAGCGGGCTGGCGAGCAGGGTTCGGGCACCAGGTCCCTGGCGGCCTTCGAAGTTGCGGTTCGAGGTAGAAACGCAGTATTTTCCGGCCGGAACTTTGTCGTCATTCATTGCCAGGCAGGCAGAGCAGCCGGGCTGGCGAAGTTGAAATCCGGCTTCGTTTAAAACCTCTTCGATACCTTCCTCGCGGGCCTGAAGTTCGACCTGTTTGGAGCCTGGAACAATCCAGACGGTAACACCGGCAGCCTTTTGATGACCTTTCACCAGTGAGGCAAAATCACGCAGATCCTCGATCCGGCCATTGGTGCAGCTTCCTACAAATACATAATCGATCTTTTTCCCGATCATTTTTTCGCCGCTGTTAAATCCCATGTATTCCAGCGCTTTCCGGTTCCCATCAGGAATGGTACCGTCGACCGGAATCCCGGCGCTCAGATCAGTGCCCCAGGTAATCATCGGGGCGATATCTGAAGCATCAAATCTCTCTTCGTGATCGAACCGGGCATCATCATCACTTTTCAGTGATTTCCAGCTGTTTACCGTAGTTTTCCAGTTTTCTCCGGCTGGTGTATAAGGTTTGCCTGCCAGGTATCGGAAAGTGGTTTCATCCGGGGCGATCAGCCCGCCGCGCGCGCCCATCTCGATGGCCATATTGCAGACGGTCATACGGCCCTCCATGGAGAGTGCGCGGATCGCTTCACCTGCAAATTCTACAAAAAACCCCGTTCCGGCGCCGGTGCCCAAACGGGATATTACATACAGGATCAGGTCTTTGGAGGTGACCCCTACGTGCAGTTGTCCGTCGATGGTAATCCGCATGGTTTTGGGCCGTTGCTGGAGCACGCACTGGCTGGCCATCACCATTTCCACCTCGCTGGTACCGATTCCGAATGCGATAGCTCCGAATGCCCCGTGGGTAGCCGTATGGCTATCGCCGCACACGATGGTCATCCCGGGCCGGGTAAGGCCGAGTTCCGGTCCGATCACATGTACGATGCCATTGCGCGGATGGCCCATCCCATAAAGCGTAATATGATGATTTTCGCAATTTCTGATGAGCCGGGTTACTTGTGCCGCCGATTCCGGTCCCATCACCGGGTTCTCCTGCTCGGTGGTCGGGATATTGTGGTCCATGGTGGCAATGGCCTGCTCCGGGCGGAAGAATGGCAGTCCTCGTTTTTCAATTCCCGCAAAAGCCTGTGGACTGGTTACTTCATGTATATAATGGCGATCGATATACAAAACCGATGAACCATCCTCCAATACCGAAACCACATGCTGGTCCCAGAGTTTGTCAAACAATGTTTTACTCCTCATAACTCCCTGTCATTTTGTTCAATGCATCAATGAGGGCTTTTACCGATGCGGTTACGATATCCGTATCTGCGGCAAATCCGTAATAGATATGGTCACGTCCTTTTACCCGCACATGTACCTTGCCCACATCATCGCTCCCGCGCGTAATCGCCTGTACCAGAAACTCATCCAGTTCAAATGGTTCGTCGATCACTTTTGCGACGGCTTTAAAGGCTGCATCGAAAGCGCCGTTGCCCTCGGCGGTGGCGGTTTTTTCTTCACCATTAACCATCAGATGAACGGTGGCCATCGGTGTAGTTGACATTCCGGCCAGTACCTGCAGGAGTTTCAGGGATACAAAAGTACCGGAAGTCTGGTCTTTTCCAACGAGCATCAGCAGATCGGTATCGGAAATCTGTTTGGCCTTGTCGGCCATTTCGAGGAAACGGGCATATACATCATCCAGATTCCCATTGGTATAGCGATAGCCGATCCTGTCGAGGTGATGTTTCAATGCCGCGCGGCCCGAGCGGGCGGTCAGCACGATGCTCGATTCATCCACGCCTACCGATGCCGGGTCGATAATCTCATAGTTTTCGCGGTTTTTGAGAACTCCATCCTGATGAATTCCGGAGGAGTGGGCAAAAGCGTTGCGCCCGACAATGGCCTTGTTCGGCTGCACCGGCATATTCATCATGGAAGAGACCATCCGGCTGGTTTTCATAATCATCGGGGTATTAATCGTTGTGATCACCGGAAAATCCTTGCGGGTTTTAACCGCCATGACCACCTCTTCGAGGGAGGTGTTTCCGGCCCGTTCTCCGATGCCATTCACGGCTACCTCCACCTGACGGGCGCCATTCATAACGCCAGCCAGAGAGTTTGCCGTAGCCATACCCAGGTCGTTATGGCAGTGTGTCGACAGGATAGCCTGATGTATATTCGGCACATGATCGATCAGGTACTTAATTTTTGCTCCATATTCGTATGGCATGCAGTAGCCTGTGGTATCCGGGATATTCACCACTGTGGCACCGGCTCTGATCACGGCCTCCACCACGCGGGCCAGGTATTCATTCTCAGAACGGCCCGCATCCTCGGCGTAAAATTCGACATCCTCCACAAATCGTTTTGCATACTTTACGGCTCTTACGGCGCGTTCGAGGATTTCCTCCGGATTCGATCTGAGTTTTAGTTGGATATGATAGGGAGAAGTGCCAATGCCGGTATGGATTCTGGGTCGTTTTGCACTTTTCAGGGCCTCCGCAGCTACCTCGATATCTTTTTCAACCGCCCGGGTCAATCCGCACACGATGGGATCGTGAACGGCTTTGGCGATCTGAACGACGGCTTCGAAGTCGCCCGGACTCGATACCGGAAATCCTGCCTCGATGACGTCAACACCAAGCGCTTCCAAAGCCAGAGCCACTTCGATTTTTTCTACTGTGTTCAGCTGGCATCCGGGCACCTGCTCGCCATCGCGGAGAGTGGTATCGAAAATGAATAAATGTTCCATGATTTGATTTGTTGATTGATTGACTACTTGAACTGTTAAGGCCTCAGTTTTCTAACCTGTGCCCCGGTTTTCCAGATTTCCGATTCGCGAAGACCGGTTAGTTCGGCTTCGAGCTTTTCGCGGTAATCCGGTTTACGACCGGCTTCGATAGCGATTTCAGCTTCCCTTCCGGACACAACACTCTGATATAGTTCTTCATACACAGGCTCAACGGCTTCACGGAATTTATGCCTCCAGTCGAGCGCCCCGCGCTGGGCCGTAGTCGAACAGTTGGCGTACATCCAGTCCATGCCCTTCTCGGCAACCAGTGGCATCAGGCTTTGGGTCAGCTCTTCGACAGTTTCGTTGAAAGCTTCGGAGGGACTGTGCCCATGTTTGCGCAAACAATTGTACTGAGCCTCAAAAACCCCTGCGATCGCGCCCATCAGAACACCACGCTCACCGGTGAGGTCGGAATAGACCTCCTTTTTGAATGTCGTTTCGAACAGGTAGCCCGACCCGATGCCGATGCCCAGTGCGATTACACGGTCGCGTGCCGTTCCGGTGGCATCCTGATAAACAGAGAAGCTGGAGTTCAGTCCCTTGCCTGCCAGGAACAATCTTCTCAAAGAAGTGCCCGAACCTTTGGGAGCCGCCAGAATAACATCGACATCGGCCGGCGGAATGATTCCGGTTTTTTCATTGAAGGTGATCCCGAAACCATGGGAAAAATAGAGGGCCTTGCCGGCTGTCAAGTGTTTTTTTACGGTGGGCCATGCATCGATCTGACCGGCGTCACTCAGAAGATACTCGATGATCGTACCCCGTTTGCAGGCTTCTTCGATTTCGAAAAGATTGACATTTTCGACCCAGCCATCGGCCTCAGCTTTTTGCCAGCTTTTTCCGCCTTTCCGCTGTCCGACAATGACTTTCATGCCATTGTTTTTGAGGTTCAGGGCCTGTCCCGGCCCCTGAACACCATATCCGATTACTGCAATAGTTTCATTTTTAAGCACTTTGCGAGCCTGATCCAATGAGAATTCATCGCGGGTAACGACCTGTTCGGTAACTCCGCCGAAATTCATTTTTGCCATGTTTATTAACTGATTAATTGTTTCGATTTCTGTGTTCCTGAAAACCCTACCCAGGCAGGCTCCACAACATGAAAAGCTTGCAGAACCTCGATTTGTTTTTCGAGTTGTTTCACCAGTGTTTTTATCGTCTGCGATTCTGTCCTGACCACCAGGTTAATCCAGGTTACTCCCGGCATGGCGGATTCATGAAGGGTTAAGCGATCAATGCTCAGGTTTTTTCGCGACACCAGTTGTGTGATCCTCAGGAGCAATCCTATGTTGTCCTGAGCATAAACGGTTACCAGATAACTGTTTTCCATACTATTTTATGTTTATATTTTCTAACCACATTTCCGATACCGGTGCCCCGGGAGGCACGATTGGGAAGACATTTTCTGCGGGATCTGTCACGACTTCCAGAAAACCGGGCCCGTCGGAGGTCAGCAGCCATTCGATTCCGGCGTCAATCTCCGATGGGGATGATATTCTATGGGAGGATATTCCCATGGCATCCACCACTTTTACAAAATCGGGATTCATCAGCACGGTACTGGCGTAGCGGCTTTCGAAAAAGAGTTCCTGCCACTGCCTGACCATACCCAGATACCCGTTATTAAATACAACGATCTTAACATCAGTATTTTCCTGAACGATAGTCATGATTTCCTGAATATTCATCTGGAAGCCCCCGTCACCCAGCAATGCCAACACCGTTTTATCCGGGCAGGCGGTTTTTGCGCCGATGGCTGCCGGTAGGCCAAATCCCATCGTTCCCAATCCGCCTGAAGTGATCAGCTGGCGGGGAAAATTAAGCTTGTAATACCGGGCAGTTTTCATCTGGTGCTGACCGATATCGGTTGTCACGATCGTATCGGCCGGAAATCGTTCCGACAACTTCCGGATGACTGCTCCCATCAGGATTTGTTCACCGGTACAGGAAAGATCACTATCGATCACCCTCCCGGCTTCCACCTCCTGTTGTTTGCGGAATTCAGCGATCCATCCGGCGTGCATGGCGGGTTCCACGAGATCGATCAGGGATTTCAGTACGGTTAAGGCATCTCCGGCAATAGCCAGATGAGCCTGCAGCACCTTATCATGTTCAGAGGCGTCGATATCGATATGAATAATTCTGGCATTTTTTACAAAAGTGGAGGGGTCGCTGGTCACCCGGTCGGAGAATCGCATGCCGACGGCCACGATCAGATCGGCTTTGGCCGAGAGCAGGTTCGGGGCATAATTCCCGTGCATGCCCAGCATGCCCATGTTGAGCGGATGATCGGCCGGAATGGCCGACAGCCCCATCAAAGTGGAAGCTGCCGGCAAACCAGCCTTGTCAATCAACAGTCCAAGTTCATTAGAAGCCCCTGATAAAAGCACTCCCTGCCCCCAAAACAGCATCGGGCGTTTCGACCGGTTGATCCAGTCGGCGGCCTGCCGGATCTTTTTAGGATCGGGAACCGGTACGGGGTGATAGGATGGCATTCCGGTGCAGATTTTGTAATCGTAGGTTACCAGGGCGAACAGCACACTTTTGGCCACATCTACCACAACGGGCCCGGGCCTTCCGGTTCGTGCGATATAAAAGGCGTGCGATAGTGCCGGCAGAAGATCCTTCACCTGGGTAATCCGGGTATTCCATTTGGTCACGGGGGTAGTCATACTCAGTATATCAGCCTCCTGAAAAGCATCTGATCCGATCAGGTGAGCGCTGACTTGTCCGGTGAGGCAGACCACCGGAGTGGAATCGGCATAAGCATCGGCAAGTCCGGTGAGCAAGTTGGTAGCGCCGGGGCCGGAAGTGCTGATGCAGACTCCGGTTTTCCCCGAAGCTCTTGCAAAGCCCTGGGCGGCATGGATAGATCCCTGCTCATGACGGACCAGCACATGTTTCATCCGGGTTCCAAAACGGAAAAGGGCATCGTACAGCGGCATGATCGCCCCGCCGGGATATCCGAACACGGTTTCTACCCCTTCGGCCTGAAGAGCCAGCATGATCGCATCAGCGCCGGAGATTTGGTTTGATTCAGTAGTCATTGAGGGTTTTGGGTATCGAGTTACGGGTTACGAGTTACGAGTTACGAGTTACGAGTTACGGGTATCGCG
>Ga0209373_10001027_pt1 | contig 36706 bp, 28 predicted proteins | sample Higcelweek5metaG_FD_187173 | JGI IMG/M metagenome (GOLD analysis project Ga0209373, IMG submission 187173) | Freshwater pond sediment microbial communities from the University of Edinburgh, under environmental carbon perturbations - High... | ecosystem: Environmental > Aquatic > Freshwater >... | reverse complement strand
ATAAGCTCAAAAAACTAGCTAGTAATGCGGATAGTTCACCCCATTCTGTTTTAAATAAAAAGTGAATAATATTCAAAAATATATTTAATTGCAAATCTAAAGGTAATGCGGCAATCGTGGGAACTTGGAAGAACATTACTCCTACTAAAACCCGCCAAGCCGATTTAGTTTTGTGAAAAAAGAATTATCTTTACGTTTGAAATTTTAACTAAATAAAAAATCACACAACGGCTTGGCTCATTACGAGTATTACAGGGACATTACTTTCACTGCCGCACTCCACATAGCTGCGAGGCGTTGGCAACAATAATAAAAAACATAGCGCTCATTAAAATTTTCTTGCAAATGATACAAATGTGATGTATATTTGCACCAAAGACAATTATTATGACTAGACAAAGTATTTCATTTACCGAACCAAATGATGAATGGTTAAAAACTCAAGTTGAAAGTAAAGAATATTCAAGTAAAAGCGAACTTGTAAATGATTTAGTACGCCAAGCGAGAAATCAACAGCGTCAAATAGATTGGTTAAGGTCTAAACTGGAAAGTGCTGAAAATAGTGGTTTTACCAATGACAGTAAAGAAGAAATTTTACTAAAATCTAAGGCTTTACTTAATGGATAACTATATACTGAGCAACGTAGCCAAAGAGGACTTAATCAGAATTCATCATTATGGAGTTAAGACATTTGGAGTAGCACAAGCTGACAAATATTTTGAATCATTTTTTAATTATTTTGATATTATTGCTCAGCGTCCGTTTTCATTTGAATCTATCGATTATGTAAAAACTGGATATAGGCGCTGTGTGTGTGGCTCAGATAGCATTTATTTCAAAGTAAATAATGATATCGTTGAGATTATGGCGATTGTTGGAAGACAAGACTTGAATAGTATTTTGACTGACTAAAAAATTACAGTTGCTAACAAAACCAAAATATAATGCGGCGAGCGGCGCAACTTGGTAGTGCATTACTTCTACTAAAACCCGCCAAACCGAGGATAATCCTTAGAGCTTTGAAAAGGTAAAATATTCTCTCCAAACTCCATCTTTATTAAAAATTTTAACTTATTACTCCATGTTGCAACATCGAATGTGACATAATGCTTTAAAATCCTGCACTAATAAGCTAGGGTTCTGATATTTTTTTGAAAACATTTGGTATTTAATAAAAAAAAAACTACTTTTGCAACGCTTTTTGGGTTAATACTGGCAGGGGATCGCAAAAGTCCCCTGTTTTATTAGGATAAAATGATAAACAAAGAAGACATATTAAACATTTGTAAAACAGCGCTGACAGACAGGCAGTTTGTCGTTGAAGTTAAAGTCAGTCGTTCGAACGAAATCATTGTCAGCATAGACGATTTTGACGGTCTTTCGATTGAAGAATGTAGAAGAATCAACCACGTTATCGAATCCAATCTGGACAGAGAAAAAGAAGATTATTCGTTGGAGGTAGGATCTCCCGGATTATCAAATCCTTTTAAAGTTACTGGACAGTATCTCAAAAGCATTAACAAAGAAGTTGAAGTTGTGCTTGAAGACGGCGAGAAAACAATTGGAACGCTGATTTTTGCTGATGAAAACGAGATTACTATCAGCCGCACATTTACAAAGAAGATTGAAAATAAAAAGCAACAAATAACAGAAGAATCAAAATTTAAAATTAAAGATATCAAATCAACAAGAAGTGTAATTTCTTTTAAGTAAAATTTTTAATTAACAGACTATGGAGCTGCAAAATAACCTGATTGACACCTTTGCGGAATTTAAGGAACTCAAAAGTATTGACCGTCCGACGATGATCGGCGTATTGAAAGATGTTTTTACTTCAACCCTGACAAAACTATTCGGCGAGGACTGTAAATTTGACGTAATTGTAAATGACACCAAAGGAGACGTTGAAATATGGAGATCGAGAGTTGTCGTTGACGACAGTGAATTTGTTGATCAGTACACTCAAATCCCTCTTTCTGAAGCCAGAAAAATTGATGAAGACTTTGAACCGGGTGAAGAATATTCGGACGAAATAAAATTGGCAGACTTTGGCAGACGTGCAATTCTCGCATTAAAACAAAATTTGCAAGCAAAAATTCTCGAAAGAGAAAAAGACAATATCTATCTTAAATATAAAGACAGAGTTGGCGAAATCATTACTGGCGAAATTTATCAAATCTGGAAACGCGAATTGTTGGTTTTAGATGACGAAGGAACAGAGCTCATTTTACCAAAAAGCGAACAAATTCCAAACGACAGATACAGAAAAGGTGACACTTTAAGAGCTGTTGTTTTAAGTGTTGAGTTAAAAAACGGAACACCAGCAATAAAACTTTCAAGAACAGATCCAAAATTCCTCGAAAGACTTTTCGAATTGGAGATTCCAGAAATTTTGGACGGACTTATTACAATTAAGAAAATCGTCAGAGTTCCTGGCGAAAGAGCAAAAGTAGCTGTTGAGTCTTATGACGAAAGAGTTGATCCAGTTGGAGCATGTGTAGGTATGAAAGGTAGCCGTATTCACGGTATCGTACGCGAATTGCACAACGAAAATATTGACATTATCAATTACACCAATAATCTCCAATTATACATACAGCGTGCACTTAGTCCTGCTAAGATAACTTCAATCAAAATCAAACTGGACGAAAAACGTGCTGATGTATATCTAAATCCTGATCAGGTTTCGCTAGCAATTGGAAAAGGCGGTCTCAATATTAAACTTGCAAGTCAGCTTGTTGGTTACACTATTGATGTTTATCGCGAAATGGATGAAGGAGAAGATGATGTTGCACTTGATGATTTCTCAGACGAAATCGAACCATGGGTAATTGACGTATTAAAGGCAATAGGCTGCGATACTGCACGTAGTGTACTTGACTTAAGTGCCGAAGAATTGATTAAGAGGACAGACCTCGAAGAAGAAACAATTCAAGATGTTTTAAGTATTTTAAAAGCAGAGTTTGAGTAAAAAAGAATTATTGAATAATTTATATAATTTATGACTTCAGAGAGTAAACCAATAAGACTAAGTAATGTTGCCAGGGAACTGAATGTGGGTACTGCAACCATAATTGAGTTTCTTGCAAAAAAAGGTTACGTAGTCGAGAACAATCCGAATGCAAAAGTTCCATTTGAGTGCATGGACATTCTCGATGAAGAATTTAAAGAATCAAAAACTTTAAAAGAAAAAGCCATAAAAAACACCGAAAAGGCTCGCGAAAACAAGGAAATTAACATTTCTATTGAAAAGCAGGCGAAAGCAGTTGAAGAAATTCAACCCGAACCGGTGAAAGAGATTCAGCCTGTTAAAGTTGAACCTGTTGTTGAGAAACCAATTATTATTGCCGAAGAGGTAAAACCTGCGGTTGTAATAGAAGAGCCAGAAAAAGAGGCTGTTAAGGGAAAGCACGAAATCATTCCTTTGTCGGGAGATGCAGAAGAGAGTTCAGAAGATGGACCAAAAGTGCTTGGCACAATCAACCTCGATCAGATAAATCAAAAAACACGTCCTTCGCGTAAGTCAAAAGCTGAGAAAGAAGCTGAGAGAAAAGTGAAAGATGATGAGATTAAAACTGCAAAAGAAGAAAAACGCAAAAATCGCGAAATAATAAAAACCGGAAAACCAACACAAGAAGAAGCACCAGTTGTTGTTGAAGCAGAAATTCCGGTTGAGCCAGTAAAAGAAAAAGTTAATGAAGCTGGTTCCGCAAGCAATCTTGATGATTCGAGCGACTCTGCAAAACAGAGAGATTCTGAATTTATTGCAACAAAAATTGTAAAACTTACCGGTCCTAATGTTGTTGGTAAAATTGACATTGACAATTATCTGAAAAAACAGGAAGAGTCGGAAAAGAAAAAGATAATCGCCAAAGAAGAACGTCAGAAAATAAGAGATAAAGAAAAAGAAGAGCGTAAATCAAAGAGAAAACGCATCCGCAAAGTAAAAGTTAACATTGAGGATCCTGCAAAAATTCTCGACGCTAAGAAGAAAAAACTGACTAAGAAACCTCTTAAGGTTAAGAAACCAGAAATTGTAGAGGAAGATGTTCAAAAACAAATCAAAGAAACTCTTGCCAGACTTACTACACCGAAACAGAAATCGAAAACTTCGAAACACAGAAGAGAAAAAAGAGAACTTGTTTCGCAAAAACGTCAGGAAGAATTCGAAAAGTTAGAATCAGAAAAAAACATAATAAAAGTAACAGAATTTGTATCTGTCAATGAGCTTTCGGCTATGATGGATGTTCCGGTTACAACTCTTATTGCAACATGCATGAGTCTCGGACTTTTTGTTTCGATAAATCAGCGACTTGATGCTGAAACAATGGCATTGGTAGCAGACGAATACGGATATTCTGTAGAATTTGTTAGCGCCGAAGTTCTAAACGAAATAGAGGACTCTGCTGACAATCCTGAAGATCTTCTTCATAGACCTCCAATTGTAACTGTTATGGGTCACGTTGACCATGGTAAAACCAAACTTCTTGACAAGATTAGAAATACTAATGTTGTTGATGGTGAAGCCGGTGGTATCACACAGCATATTGGAGCATATTCGGTAACTCTTGAAGGTGGACGTCAGATTACTTTCCTTGATACTCCTGGTCACGAAGCGTTTACCGCTATGCGTGCCAGAGGAGCAGAGGTAACAGACGTTGCAATTATTGTTATTGCAGCTGACGACAATATTATGCCTCAAACTATTGAAGCTATAAACCATGCCAGTGCAGCAGGAGTACCAATTGTATTTGCAATTAACAAAATTGACAAACCAGCAGCAAATCCAGAAAAAATTAGAGAATCTCTGGCTAACATGAATTATCTTGTTGAAGACTGGGGTGGAAAATATCAATCACAGGAAATTTCGGCTAAAGCAGGAATTAACATAAGCGAATTGCTCGAAAAAGTAATGCTCGAAGCAGAATTACTCGATTTAAAAGCAAATCCAAATAAAAATGCAGTGGGAACTGTTATTGAATCGACACTTGATAAAGGCAGAGGTTATACGGCTACTGTGATTGTTCAAAGCGGAACTCTTAAAGTTGGTGACATTCTGCTTGCAGGTTGTCAAACAGGTAGGGTAAAAGCAATGTACAACGAAAGAGGTCAAAAAGTAGATTCCGCAGGGCCTTCAGCACCAGTTGTTGTTCTTGGCTTAAACGGTGCGCCTCAAGCTGGTGACAAGTTTAATGTTATGGATACCGACCACGAAGCCCGTAATCTGGCAACCAAAAGAAACCAGTTACAACGCGAACAAGGTCTCAGAACACAAAAACACATTACTCTTGACGAAATCGGTCGTCGTCTTGCATTGGGTAACTTTAACGAAATCAATATTATTGTTAAGGGTGACGTTGACGGCTCTATTGAAGCTCTCTCCGACTCCCTCATCAAGCTCTCTACCGAAAACTTTGCTGTTAATATCATACACAAAGCTGTTGGACAGATTTCAGAATCTGACGTAATGCTTGCAGCGGCATCAAATGCTATCATTGTTGGATTCCAGGTGCGTCCATCAAGTTATGCTCGTAAATTAGCAGAAAAAGAAGAGATAGAAATAAGACTTTACTCTATCATCTACGATGCTATCAACGAAATCAAAGATGCAATGGAAGGTATGCTTTCTCCAACGGTTAAGGAAACAATTACTGGTTCATGCGAAATACGTGAGGTCTTTAAAATCACCAAAGTCGGCACAATTGCTGGATGTCTCGTTACAGACGGAAAGATTTATAAGAAATCCAGAGTTAGGGTTATCCGTGATGGTATTGTTATTTACACAGGAGAACTTGGCAGCTTAAAACGCTTCAAAGACGAAGTAAAAGAAGTTGGTCCAGGTCTAGAATGTGGTCTTAATATCGACAGATTTAACGACATTAAAGTTGGTGATATCGTCGAAGCGTTTGATGAAACAGAAGTAAAACAAACTCTGTAACAAAAACAGACTGATGCTAAAAATCGGGAATGTTGAGTTTTGCGACAGACCTGTTTTTCTTGCGCCAATGGAGGATGTAACAGATCCGTCATTCAGATATATGTGCAAGAAATTCGGTGCTGACCTGATGTTTACCGAATTCATTTCCTCTGACGGACTTATCCGAGATGCACGCAAAAGTGTGCAAAAACTCAATATTTATGATTATGAAAGACCTGTAGGAATTCAAATCTATGGGCATATTCCTGAAGCAATGGAAAAGGCGGCACTACTTGTTAATGAAGCACAACCCGACTTGCTCGACATTAATTATGGCTGTCCTGTAAAAAAAATTGCAAGCAGAGGTGCCGGATCGGGTATGATGAGAGATTTGCCACTAATGAAAGATATCACCGAAAGAGTGGTTAAAAATTCGAAATTCCCAGTTACTGCCAAAACCCGTCTGGGCTGGGATCAAGATTCTCTTAATGTTGAAGAAGTTGCTTTCTTATTGCAAGATTGTGGCATTCAGGCTCTAACAATACATGGAAGAACAAGATCACAGATGTATAAAGGTCAGGCCGATTGGACACTTATAGGAAAAGTCAAAAATAATCCAGATATTAAAATTCCGATAATCGGCAATGGGGACGTAACTAACGGGCGCATAGCTGCTGAGAATTTCGACAAATATGGTGTTGATGCAATAATGGTTGGTCGAGCAGCTGTTGGTAAACCTTGGATTTTTAAAGAAATAAAACATTTTTTAACTACAGGCAGCGAAATGCCCCAACCCACAGTAAGCGAAAGAGTTGAATTCGCACGTGAACATTTAATAAAATCTGTTGAATATAAAGAGAACCAAAGAGGCATTTACGAGATGAGAAGACATTTCGCTTTATATTTTAAATGTATCCCAGACTTTAGAGAAACCAGACTCAAACTTCTGACAGCTCAGACTGTGGAAGAAATACAGTCAATCCTAAACTATATTGAGGACAGGTTTGGGAATGTCGGGCCTAATGATTTTATGCCGGATAACAATAACTGATGATAGATATTTGTTATAGTTGTTCACTAACTTTTTAGTAAATTTGCCAGTAATTTTTAAAAAATATAGATTATGTTTTCAGGAATAGTTGAAGAAACTGCAAAAATTGTCAAAATTGAACAAGACAGAACTAATTATCATTTCTATCTAAACTGTACTTTTGCCGACAAGTTAAAAATTGATCAGAGTGTAGCACACAACGGAGTTTGCCTTACAGTTGTAGAAATAAACAAAGAAGAGAAAATCTATAAAGTTACTGCCGTTCAAGAAACCCTCGACAAGTCAAATATGGGACATCTAAAAGTTGGCGACAAGGTTAATGTAGAACGTAGCATGACAATGGACAAACTTCTTGATGGACACATGGTACAAGGCCACGTGGATCAAACGGCAGTGTGCACAGAAGTAAAAGAATCTGACGGAAGTTGGTATTTTACATTCCAATACGATAAATCAAAGGGCAATATTACTGTCGAAAAAGGTTCAATTTCTGTAAACGGCGTAAGTTTGACGGTTGTAAACTCTCGCAATGACAGTTTCTCCGTTGCAATTATTCCATTTACCTACGAAGTAACAAATTTTCACACTTTCATACCTGGTACAATAGTTAATTTAGAGTTTGATATTATTGGCAAATATATCCAGAAAATTATGGCTGGGTATTTGGAAAAATAGTAGCTTCGAGGGCCTCAAATCAATAGTCGGCGGTTGGATGTTTGAATAGCAGATAGAAAGTATTAGTTGTAAATAATGTAATAAAGGATAATTCGGATTTATTTTAACGCTAAGGAGAGAAGCAGGGATTTTGAATTTTAAAAAGCATATAACAGAAATCAGGGCTCTACAATTTTTTCAGATTTTTAGATTTGGAATACTATTACTGATAAGCATTGTTTTTACTAAGAGCAAACTTGGTATTGGCGAAATTGGTGTTTACGAAACCTTCTTGCTTATCGCTGGTAGCGTAAGTTTCTTCTGGATTGGAGCGATGCTTCAGTCGCTATTATCAGTTTTTAAAAACAGTAATACCTTTGGAAAAAACGAGAAAAATCCGATCCTTTTTAATATTTTTCTCATTTTCTCAGTATTCAGTTTATTATCTGCTGTTTTAGTTTTCGTTTCTCAAAGCTTTATTTCATCACTTTTCAGCATTTCTGGACAACAAATTCCATACATGAAAATATTGTTCATGTACATTGCGGTATCCGGACCAGTAAATCTGGTAGAATATATCTATTTGCTGATGAAAAAACCCGGAAGGTTAATAATCTATGGGGTTTTAAGTTTCACATTACAGCTTCTCTGTGTTACTTTGCCAGTGCTGTTTGGATATGACCTTGGGTATGGACTCTATGGACTGGTACTAGTAAACTCACTAAGGTTTTTATGGCTCGCTGGATTAATATTCCGATATTCTGAAATTAAAATATCCTGGAGTTTCTTAAAAGAATTCCTAATTCTTTCTTTTCCTCTTGTGCTTAGTATTTTGCTCAGCGGAAGCGCTCAGTACATTGACGGATTTCTGGTTTCATATAAATATGACGAAGCAACGCTTGCAATATTTAGATATGGGGCACGCGAAATGCCTTTCGTTGTTCTTTTACTAGATGCATTTGGAAACGCAATAACTCCAGCATTTTCGGACCAATCAAACAGGGCTGCAGCGCTTAATGAATTGAAAAGAGGAACGGCTAATTTGATGCATTGGTTATTTCCAATTTCTATATTCTTCGTGCTAACGAGTAAATTTCTTTTCCCAGTAGTTTTCAATTCCTACTTTACCGAAAGTGCCCTTATTTTTAATATTTATATTCTGATAATGATTTCAAGGTTTCTTTTTACACGTATAATTCTGATTGGCATTAAAGAAACAAAACCAATATTTTTCTCATCACTTATTGAAATAATAATCAACATTACGCTCAGTATTTTATTCATAAATTTGTGGGGAATCCCTGGAGTTGCAATAGCCACCGTTATTTCTTATGTTGTAGAGAAACTATATCTTGTGGTGTACTTAAAATCAAAGCATAATATTGTCCCTGATGATTATTTAAATATCCGAACTTTCTCTTTTTATTCAATTGGATTAATATCAGCATTTTTATTAAGTTTGCTTTATTGAAAATAAATTAATGTCTGAACTCATTCTTAAAGGAAATCCCACCTATTCATGGACACGGTCCGGGAATGACTATTTCATAGGATTTGTAAGCGATAAGGAAGGAAAAACCTATCGAGAAAATGAAGCAATTGATTTTCTTAAAAGTCTTTTGGTAAGAGAGACTAATGTCTTGGCAGCATCTAAAGAAATTAATGGAATTTTCAGTTTTATCAGACAAGATGATAATAGTCTTTCAATTTTAAGTGATATCGTTAATTTCCTCCCTATTTTTTATTACAAAGAGGGCCAGACCTGGGTTATCAGTGATGATTGGAACAGCCTGATTGACTATAAAAAATCTCTAACTCCAAATTATAATGTTGTGCCGGGCTTTCTGGCTGCAGGATTTGTGACGGGAAACCAGACTTTAGATTCACAGATTTTTAAGACTCGTGCCGGGTCAATATTACATTTAAACAATGATGGTACTATTCATAGCGAGACTAATTTCAATTTTTTACCTGCTAAATTTTCAGAAAAGAGTTTCGACGAACTTTGTCTTGAAGCAGAATCAAAATTTATAGAAGCAGGAAAAAGAATGATATCTTTTCTAGACGGTAGAACAGCCATGCTGCCTTTAAGTGGAGGGTATGATTCTAGAATGATTGCCTGCACTTTAAAAAGATTAGGCTACGAAAAGGTAATTTGTTTTACTTATGGCCGCAAAAACTCCGAAACAGAGATTAGTCACCAAGTTGCAAAAAGGCTTGGTTATGAGTGGCATTTTGTAAATTATTTCGAAATAGATTACAGCGGGTTTATTTCTGATTCCGATTTTAAGGAATATACAAAAAAGTATGCAAACGGTTACTCAATGGTTTTTCTTCAGGAGTACTTTGCAATGAGAGAGCTCACCAAAGCTGGAATTGTCCCAATTGATTCTGTCTTTTTGCCGGGTCACTCGGGCGATTATCTAGGTGGTAGTTATGTCGAAAAAACTGCTGCTACAAGCTCCAACAACAGAATAATGGCTGTGCATCTCGAAAACAAATACTTCTTTTTCAAAAAGCCTGAAGGAAAAAACAAGCAGATTCTTCTATCAGAAATTGATAAAACTTTGGCCGAATACCCAGACGAAAACAAATTAAGCGAAACATATAATCCTTATGTAGAAGACTGGGATGTGAAAGAAAAACTTTCAAAGTTTATTTTCCGATCTTCATATGTATTCACACATTTTGGCTTCGAGCATATTTACCCACTTTGGGACAGAGCTTTAGTGGATTTTTTCAGAGAACTTCCTTTTAAATACCGTTCCGGCAAATATCTTTACGATGTTGTTGCAGAAGAAAGTTTCTTCAAACCATTAAATGTCTATTTTGATAAAAAAGAAATTAAACGAAGTCGTTTGTACGTTAAATATCAAAGTGTAAAAGACCAGACAAGAAATCTTTTTCCATGGAGTTTTGTATTAAAGCGCATGATTCAAAACGATTGGCTAAATTACTACTCCTTTACTTCTGAAATGGAAAAAGATTTAGAAAAAAAGGATTATAAACCTTTAAAAAGATTTAAATTATTTACAGTAATAATTTGTCGTTGGTACTTGGACCTAATTGGGTTTCCGAAATCAGGCGATTAGTCAAATTTCAGTTTTCTTTTTGATTCAATAATATTAACTGCCGAATCAATTACTGGGTCTAAGGTATTTGCAATCTCGTAAAAAGAAGAATCTCCTAGAATCTGGCGAGCAATATATGCATTTACATTATTTTCTATATATTTTCCAGATGCCAAAAGGTCGGATTGTTTAACGACAACACCAGAAGTTGCAACAAATGACCAAAACTCATTCATCATTCCTTTGTTCTTTAAATATTTCAATAACTCTTGGGTGGATTTAATCTTTTCCAAATCAGCCCGGTGTTTATCAACATATTCAATAGAAAAAATATACTCCAAGTTTTTCTGGCTTATGTCGCCAAATAGTTTTGAATATCCAACAGTATCAATCGGGACAAATACGTCAGGCATAATGCCTCCACCGCCATAAACAAGTCTTCCATTCTTTGTTTTAAAAATCAGAGAGTCGTTAAGTTTAATACTATCCTGCTCCATAAATTCTCCATGAGAGTATCTGTTGTAAATATCTGCATAATACTCGTCAAGTCCTTCTTCATAAGATTTTTGAATGCATCTTCCTGATGGAGTATAATAACGGGCGACCGTAAGTCTAATAATCGAACCGTCATCAAATGTTGTTGATTCTTGGACAAGACCTTTTCCGTATGATCTTCGTCCAATAATAAAGCCTCTATCATTATCCTGAATTGCTCCTGCGACAATCTCTGCTGCCGAAGCCGAAAACTCATCAATAAGAACGACAATACCCATATCAACACAAGCACTACGCTTAACAGTCGCATTTATTACTTTTTTTCCTCTTGCACGGCCTTGGGTATAAACAATCATTTCGCCTCTTTCGAAAAACTCGTCAACAATATCGGTTGCAGAACTAAGATATCCTCCAGAATTGTTTCTTAAGTCTAAAATTATAGTTTTCACGCCCTCCGACTTCATTGTGAAAACTGCGTTAATAAACTGAGTATGAGTATTTTTCGAAAAGCTAGTGATTTTAATATAGCCTATTTTATCAGATATTTTATAAAAAGCATCAACACTTTGTAGTGGAATTTCGCCACGCTGAATTTTCACAGGAATAAGTTCTTTAATACCTTTTCTTCGAATCTTAAGGTTTACAAGGCTTCCGCCTGGGCCTTTTAATTTCCCCATAACCTGATCATTGGTAATTCCAACTCCTGCAACAAGGGTGTCGTTAACTTTAATAATTCTATCTCCTGCTTTTAACCCCGAATTTTGAGATGGACCACCTTCGATTACATTAACCACAAGAATCGTATCGCGGAAAATATTAAACTGCACACCAATTCCGTCAAAATTCCCTTCTAGCTCCTCTTCCATCCCTTTTGCTTCCTTTGCAGTAAAATACACAGTATGAGGATCGAGAGATTCTAAAAATTTGGGGATTGCCATCTCAGAAAGTTGTTCACGAGTGACTTCGTCAACATATTCATTTGCTACATAGTCAATAACCATGTCAAGCTTATCCTTCTCGGGAGCTATTAAAATGCTGTGATTGGTGTTGCTTTTATTGAAAACTTCAGCAATTAAAATTCCAGTAATTACCGATAATGAAATCACTACCGGAAGTACAATTGTAAAACGGCTATTATTATACTCCTTCATCTTCAGGCAGATTTACGATTTCTATATTCGCCCTCTTAAGCAAATCCAAGCCCTCCGTGTTGTGATATTTGGTTAAAAAAACCACTCTTTTAATTCCGGATTGTATAATAAGTTTCGAACATTCGATACATGGCGAAGTTGTAACATACAATGTCCCTCCCATGCTGTTGTTTCCTGATTTTGCAACTTTGGTAATTGCATTTGCCTCGGCATGTAACACATATGCTTTTGTTACATTGCTCTCATCTTCGCATTCATTTTCAAATCCTTCTGGGGTTCCGTTAAAACCATCAGAGATAATCATCTTATCTTTAACTATTAATGCTCCTACTTGCCTTCTCTTGCAATAGGAATTTTTTGACCAGACCGCTGCCATTTCGAGATAGTGTTTATCGAATTGTCTTTGCTTTTCGGAACTGATTACTTTCATCATAGCATAAACTTTTAAAAAAAATCCCTCCGTTGCGGAGGGAGTACCCGGGGCCGGGGTCGAACCGGCACTCCGGTGAAGGAACTGGTGTTTGAGACCAGCGCGTCTACCGATTCCGCCACCCGGGCAATTGCCTGCAAAGATATATGTTTTTTTTAAATGTAAAAATATTTTTTGAGTTGATTGCTGTATATCATTTATTCAACCATTTCAGTATCCCAAATAAATTCCAAAATCGTAATTAATTGAAAATCATACACTTTTCTCAAAAAATTCTTGATTTTAATGAATAAGAATTTTAATTTTGTACATAAAACTTATGAAAATGAAAAAGGGATTATTCACATTGTTATTTGTTTTTGTGGCATTTGGTCTTTGGTCGCAAACACAACCGTCTGCAATTCAGGAGGTTAACTTAATTTCCGGAAAAACTATTATTATATATAGTGACGGCACTTGGAAAGAAAAAATACTTCAGACTCCAATTGTTGTTGAATGGATTTCGATACCTGCTGGCACCTACAGCATGGGTAGCCCTGATACAGAAAAAGAAAGAAGTCATGATGAAATTTTACATCAGGTAAAATTAGATGCGTTTAAAATTAGTAAGTACGAGGTCACATTTGATCAGTACGATGCTTTTTGCGAAGCCACTGGTAGAGACAAACCAGACGACGAAGGTTGGGGACGCGGCTCTAGACCAGTAATTAATGTGAGTTGGGTTGACGCTACTGCTTTTGCGCAGTGGATGGGATGTAGACTACCAACCGAAGCAGAATGGGAATATGCAAGCCGTGCAGGAACAACTACTCCTTTTTCGACTGGAATTAATCTCACAACATCGCAAGCAAACTACGACGGCAATTTTCCTTATAATAAAAATTCCAAAGGTGAATACCGTCGAAAAACATCGGAAGTTGGCAGTTTTGCACCAAATGGATTTGGCTTGTACGATATGAACGGAAACGTTTGGGAGTGGTGCTCTGATTGGTATGGTGATTACACAACCGAACTTCAGACAAATCCTGAAGGAGCAATTTCTGGAGCATATCGTGTAACTCGTGGCGGAAGTTGGTTTAACGACGCAAGATATTGCAGATCAGCTTTCAGATACGGTCAAATTCCTGTTTACTCCGACTTTAATATTGGATTTAGAGTTGTTGCTGTAGAATAAAATTTCACCTTATTTTTTTATTTTTTCTAATTACTGCTTTTGTTCTTGGATTGAGAATTATTTTGTATATTGCATAACATTCTGCATTTAAGAGTTTCTGAACTGTATTAATAAAAAAAATAACTATGAAAAAAAGTATTTTACTTTCTGTAATCTGTCTTTTGGCATTCTCTTTTACTGCCAAAACTCAGACTGATAATTATATTGTGCTAACAACTGTTGACGACATTACTGATGATTATTTTCATGCGGCTTATGCAATAAGCGATTATCGAAACGCGGAAATAATTACTTTTGATCCTGAAAACATAAGTGCAATTCTACCGACGCTTATAAGTCTCGAACCCAGATATGTTGCTGTAGTTTGCAAACCCGAAGAACTGTATATTAATTTTATCAGACAGTTTTTAATGATGTCGACGCAACTTGATGAAGACCCATTTAGTGATTTCTCTTATGGTTTTATTACAGGGGCAACTGCCGACGATGCTTTGAATTTTGTCAATAAAATTATTTTGGCTGAGTCCGAAAACATTGAGGATTTTCCGCTAAACATTGGTGGTTATGTCGCTACTTCCTTGAATTTGGTTTACACTGGTCCCGACGGATACATGGAAAACCTTAACCCTGCTTCAACTTCTTGCATTTGGCTTGAAACAAATGATAACGGTGCTGGAGAGGACTTTTTCCTTGCAAACACATCATATCTTGAAAACAACAAGATTTTGGACATTGGTCATAATGGAGATGCACACATGCTCTGGCTTTTTGAAGGAGGAAATATGGAATGCGATCCACCTTCTTGGATTTATGACGAAGCAAAAATTGAAGATCCGGCTTATGCACGAGAAGGGCTAACAAGCTATGACATTGCCCCACTTTACCTTTATCCTGCTGTAGCATTCAATGGTGCCTGCCATGCGGGCGAAACTAAAATCGTTATGGTTGAAGGCGATATTGAAGCCACTTTTGGTGACACAGAGGGATTGGTTGAATTTTATACTATGAGCGACACTTTTAGCTTTGCATTATCAATTTTAAACACTGGCATCACTGGGTATTTTGCTCCATGTGGTGCAAACAATGCTAATGATCAAGGTGAGGATGTATACAACGCATTTCTTTATGACGAACCTCTTGGCGACATTCACAAAAGATCAAATGATGGAGTTGTAATGGGCTTTTTAGGAAATAGACCAAACCTCAGAATTTTTGAGCAAGGAGAATCTACATATTCTTCCGATGTACTTGTTTCGGGAACTTTTGACCCGTACGAATACTCAGGAGCAACATATATGCTCGGAGGAAAAGCAAACAGAATTTATTTTGGCGATCCACTTTTTGACCCATATACTAATAACCACTCAGAAGCCCTAGAAATAACACAGGCTTCGATAGATTCAATTGACCAAACCACGCTTGACATAAATCTGAGTTTAGACAAACCCGACGGCTATTGGCCGATGTGGGACAAATTTCATTTCGGGAATACCCGCATTTACTATCCTGTTGAACTCCCATATTATTGCACTGATGTTACCGCATTCAGCGTCATAGAGTCTTCTGGTCCATACGATCTTGTTATTCATGCTGTTGAATATTTTGATGGAAAAACAATCCTGCATATCGAAGTAGACATTCCAGATGATATGTACGACCCAGTTAATTACACAATAAAATTCAGAATAAATTACACTGGGATTTCTAAAAGCATTGTTGAATCGAGGGTTAATTCCAATATTTTGGTTTATCCAAACCCATCTAGTGACTTCTGTACTTTAAGTTTCGCAAATTTGAATAATGAGAGCCATTCACTCGTTATTTGTGATATTGCCGGCAAGATTGTTAAAACGATTAACAACATTAACGGATATTCCATTGAACTTGATAATACAGGTATGGAGAGCGGTGTTTACTTTTATAAATTGATGAATAATGAAAGAATTGTCGGACAGGGAAAATTTATCAAAGAATAATTCTGATTGGCCTTTTACTGAAAGTGAAATAAAACTTCTATCTAATTGCAGACTATGTCCGCGAAATTGCGGAGTTGACAGGTTTAAACTTGCGAATGGATATTGCAGAAGTGATTCTGAATTCCGTATTTCTTCTATTTGTATTCACAAGGGCGAAGAACCAGTTATTTCTGGAGAAAAGGGAATTTGTAATGTCTTTTTCCCACATTGTAACCTACAATGCATTTATTGCCAAAATGCTGAAATTTCACAAAATAGCAAGATTTCTCTCCCAGATCCTATTGGTTTTGATGATCTGATTAAAAAAATATGTTCTGTTTTAGATAAAACCGAAAACATTGTAGGATTTGTTTCTCCATCGCATTATGTTCCTCAAATGCTTGCAATTATTAGAGGGTTAAAAGATGTTGGCCGAATGCCAAAATTTGTATATAACTCAAATGGTTACGACAAAATAGAGACAATAAAAATGCTTGATGGGATTATAGATGTTTTCCTGCCTGACTTCAAATATTTGGATGAGAATGTTGCATTTGAGTATTCGGGTGCGAAAGATTATCCAAGAGTAGCCACTTTGGCAATAAAAGAAATGTATTTTCAAAAAGGATCTGCATTACATTTAGACGACCGAGGAATAGCTGAGTCTGGTCTAATTATAAGACATTTGGTCCTACCAGGTCTGGTTAATCAAAGTATTGAGGTTCTAAAACTTATTGCTGAAGAAATCTCAATCTCACTAAATATTTCTTTAATGTCACAATATTATCCGACAGATTCGGTCAAGAATCACAAAAATCTGAACAGAATATTAAACCCAGAGGAATATCAAACTGTGGTAGACGCATTTCATGAACTTGGATTCTATCGAGGATGGATTCAGGAAACAGAAAGTAATGCAACGTACAGACCTGATTTTTCGGAAGACGAGCCATTTGAAAATAATGTAAAACCTGCTGGCCAAAAAATTTAAATCGTTAATTATGGAACAGAAAGATTACTTCATGCGCGAAATAGAAAAAATCGGAGGGCTTTTACGAGCTTTAATCGGTCGGATGATCCGCAGAAATGAAGACTCATCCATATCTGATGACACCAGTTCCTCTGAAACAAAAGATTTAGTTATTCAGCAGTCGGGTATTAATCTGGAATTTTTGGCAACTCTTAATGATTTGGAAACAAATGATTATCTGTTACAGTTTGACGGCCTAAATGTCGATAACATAGAATTACTTGCTGAGTTATTTTATTTGTCTGGCCTTGCAGAAAACGAGCAGCGAAGAGAAATGTTTTTGAAAAAGGCTCTTCAGCTTTATGAGATATGCAAAAACAAGGATAAGACCTTCTCTTTCGAAAGAGAAAATAAAATCACTGAAATAAAAAAATACGTAACTATTTAGTTCTCAGGTAAAACTTGTAAGCAGTAATCAGTTATCGGTAAGCGGTCCGCCGCGGCGGATGCAGAGAACCTAAGTTTCTGCTATTTTTCTTAAACTAACAGCAGTATTCCAAAAAGCGGTAGCGACTACTCAAATCACACTGATTACCGATTACCAATTTTACCGTTTACAAAAATAGATTCTAGATTTGATATAATACCTAAATAATTACAAAAAAACTTACACTAATTAGTCTGTTTTTTTTTCACTTGCCTATAAAATCTATCCATCACTTTGCAAAATCACAAAAATATTCTTAAGTTTGTTTAAATTTCTTTCAACATATATGAAAAACATTTTTGCAGTAATCGTTTTATTATTTTCAGCAATTTCTGTATTTGCGCAAACTTACGAAACCGGCATTCCTGGTTTTCGCAACTATTCTCCAAAGGATTATGGTCAAGAAAGTCAGAATTTTAGTGTTGTTCAAGATAAAAATGCACTAATGTTTTTTGGGAATGCAAATGGGATAATGGAATTTGATAACAGCAAGTGGCATTTAATAAAAGTTACCGGCCGTCCTGTTATGGATGTTAACAGCAAAAACGAAGTATATTTTGGTGGCTATAATCAGGTTGGAAAAATTATATATAAGAATGGTCTTGCCGAAGCAAAGTTCTTTAATATGCACGAAGAGTATAAGCCCGGTCAGATAACCAAAGTAATCACCAACGGAGAACAAGTGTTTTTCACATCTTCGCATCAACTTTTTGTTTATAAAAATGATACTTTAGAGATAGAGCAGTCAAATGCAACTGGAATCGACATATTCAAATTTGGTGATAAAGTGCTAATTTACATCCCTGAAAGGGGACTGTACTTTTGGAACAAAGACAGAATTGAAGAATTTAGCGATTTCGATTTATTTGCGGGTATTGAAATTGACGACATTATTCCGTTAAACAGCAAAGAATTTTTAATAAAACTGCTGAATCAGAAGGGATTTATGAAATACACGCCGGGTAGAACAGAAATATTCATCACCGAAGCAGATGAGTTCATAAATGCCAATGTTTATTCAGACGGCCTCTTACTTGACAAAAATAGATTGGTATTCGGCACATCCCATGGAGGAGTTGTCTGCATTGATACCAAAGGAAAATATTTGTTTTCTTTAAACCGCGATAGCGGAATGCGAGACAATCAGGTTACCGACATCTATGCATCATCTGATGGAAAACTTTGGATAGCAACTTTCAATGGAATAACTCTAGTTGAAACACAATCTGATATTTGTTTCTTTGATTCGTCGTTTGGGTTCAGCGGTGCCGTTTTGACGGTAATGAGATATAATGGGACATTATATGCTGGGACAGCCAATGGAGTATATAGATGTAACAGCGGCAGTATATATGACAACCAGCGAAACATTTTTGATTTCAGACGAAGATTTGAAAAAGTTGAAGGAATAAGAGCAATGTGCTGGAAACTCACAGAAGTTGATGGAGAGCTTTATGCAATAACCAGCGAAGGGGTATATAAAATTAACGATAAAAACTCTAAATTGATTTTGAAGGGCTCTTACAATACGTCAGTCCCTATGAACTATTACGAAGAAAACTATCTTATAGGTAGCTCCAGTGGCTTGTTAATATCAGATTTTAACACAGGTCGAATTGATACAGTTGGTTATTTAAAAGGTCTTAATTACAGTATCAGAACAATTTGCGAAGATTATTTTGGGAATTTCTGGATGGGCACAAATGAAGACGGTTTGTATAAAACAGAGTTTTTCAACGGGTTAAAAGTTAATTCAAAGGTTACCCATTATACTAATGAAGAGGGCTTACCTGAAGAGTATGATTGGGTAGATGTTTTCCCGTCTTTTCATGGAATTTTATTTGCAACAAGTAAAGGCGTTTACAGATATAATTATTCGAACAATAAATTTGAGCAAGATACATTACTAGGATTTGATTTTAGCACAAATAACCAATATGTCTACCCTCTTGTAGAGGACAAAGACAAGAATATCTGGTACAGTTGCGTACACGAAGGTCGCTATGAACGCGAAACGGGCGTTCTTAAATTTGGAGGAACCAACAAAAAATACAATCGCACATTCAAACCATTTACTCAACTTCGTGAGTATGTAATTGAAACTATATATCCAGAAGACAATGGGGTAGTATGGTTCGGTTCATCAGATGCTCTTATAAAGTACAGTGGAAATCACGCTAAAGAAAAGCCAGTAAAATTTAACTGTTTTGTTCGATCAATAGCTATTCACAACGATTCTATTATTAATCTGCGGGCAGGTGCAAATAATGAGAACAATCCAGTAGTAATTAATTTCTCTGACAAAACTATAAGATTTGACTTTACAGCGTTAACCTATAACACTTTTGGAGAAACAGAATATCAGGTAATGCTAGTTGGGTTTGATGAACATTGGTCTGACTGGAGTAAAGAAACATACAAAGAATACACCTCCCTTGTTGAGGACGACTATACTTTTAAAGTAAGAGCAAAAGACATCTTTGGTAATGTCAGCGAAGAAGCCGAAGTTAAATTTGTTGTAAACCCTCCTTTTTATCGCACTTGGTACTCATTCATAATTTATATCATTGTTTTTGCAGCGATAATTTATCTTATTCTCAAGCTAAATGAATTGAGACATGCCAAAGAGCGTTACAGTTTGGAAAAGCTAGTTGAAGATAGGACCAACGAACTTGCCTATCAGAAAGAGCAAACCGAACAGCTGGTAAAAAAACTCTTACCACAAAACGCAGCAGACGAATTACGCGAAACTGGTAAAGCCAAGTCCCAAAAATATGACATGGTTACAGTTTTATTTGCTGACATTCAGGGGTTTACACAAATCGCTGAACACACAAAACCAGAAGAACTGATTAAACACCTAAACAATATTTTTGTTAGCTTCGATAAAATTGTGGCGAACTACAATATTGAAAAAATAAAAACCATTGGCGATGCATATATGTGTGCTGGAGGTATGCCGAATAAAGACAATACTAATCCTATTGAGGTTGTTTTGGCTGCGTTAGAAATGCAACGTGCAATAAAACACATTAACGAAACTAGCGATCTTAAACTTGAAATTCGTATTGGCATTCATTCTGGTCCAGTTGTAGCAGGTGTCGTAGGATCAAAAAAACTGGAGTATGACATCTGGGGTGATACGGTTAATATTGCCAGCAGAATGGAATCTCATGGCTTGATTAATAAAGTTAATATTTCGGAACACACATATAATATGGTTAAGGACTTTTTTGTCTGTCAATATCGAGGCAAAATTGATGTTAAGTACAAGGGCGAAATGGAAATGTATTTTGTTCATGAAATTAAAAAAGCACTTTCTGAAAACTCAGACCGAATTACGCCAAACAAAGATTTTAATATAAAACTTCAGTTTATAAAATTTAAAGTTATCCAAGAAGACATTCTTGATCAATTGCAGCGAAATCTACCATCAAATCTATACTATCATAACCTTAAACACACAATTAATGTGTTGTACATAACGGAAAATATAGCCAGAGACGAAGGAGTTGATGAGGAGGAAATGTTATTGCTTAAATGTGCTGCTTTGTTTCACGACTCAGGATTCATGGTTAGCTATGATAATAATGAGGAAATCGGGGCTAAAATGGCTGCCCAGACTTTAGCTAAATACAAGTTTACCGAATTGCAGATAGAAACAATAAAACGGCTCATTCTTGCAACCAAAATGCCACCTAAACCAAAAGATCATCTTGAAAAGATTATTTGTGATGCTGACCTTGATTATCTTGGAAGACCTGACTTTATTCCGATTTCACAAAACCTGTTTAGAGAACTATTCGAGCGTGGTAAAATCAATACCATTGAGCAATGGAATAAAATGCAGTATAAATTTATACTAAGCCATAACTATTTTACAGCTACAGCTCGTAACAACAGGGATGCTGGTAAGCAGGCCGTTCTTAAGGAATTAAAGGAAATGGTTTAAGATTAAATATCATCTTCGTCCTCAGGACCATCAACAACTTCGCTAGTGTGATTGTCATACAAATCTCTGATTCGGCGATAAACCTTAACTGCTTGTTCATAATCCTTATCCATGACAAGAACCTTAACTCCGTCAATCTGCCCTAAAACGCTTTCGGTACTTATTGAACACTCTATTCCTTCGTCTTCAAGTTTGTCTTTCAAAATCTCGGCACGATACTCATAGCGGTATTTTACGAGGGTAATCAATTTGTCTTTCATATATCGGTTTTCTTTTTAACGTATGTCAGTTATTCTTTACGAAAAAAAATCAAAATGGTTATATCTTGCTGATAAAAGCTTTAAAGATTATCTTTGCAAAAATTTTGAGGATGAAAAAACATGTTGATTTTTTGGTTATTGGTAGCGGGATTGCCGGACTTTTTTATGCAATCAATGTCAGCCGTTTTGGGAAAGTTGCAATTATTTCAAAGGACAACATAGACAACACAACAACAGTAAAAGCACAAGGAGGCATAGCCTCTGTGATGTATAATCCTGACTCTTACCATAAACATATTGAAGACACCATCAATGCTGGTGCAGGATTAAATGATCGTGAAGTTGTTGAGATTGTAGTAAAGGAGGGACCTATTAGAATTAACGACTTAATTAATATCGGCACCCAATTCGACAAAAATAGCTCAGGGTATTACGATTTAAATAAAGAAGGAGGACATTCTGAAAACAGAGTTCTTCATTTTAAAGATAAAACCGGAGAAGAAATTCAACGGGCTCTAGTGCAAGTCGTCAGAAACAATCCTAATATTGAAATATTTGAAAATCACTTTGCCATTGAGATTATAACCCAACATCATCTAGGTGAGCTTGTAAAAAAATCGACGCCAGATATTAATTGCTATGGAGCCTATATTTTTAATCAGGAGACAGGAAAAGTTGTAACTTTCATTGCAAATACAACTATGATTGCCTCAGGAGGTTGTGGGAATGCGTACATGAATACAACGAATCCTGTTGGGATTACCGGAGATGGCATTGCTATGGTATACAGAGCTAAAGGATTGGTTGAAAACATGGAATTTGTTCAGTTTCACCCAACTGCATTATATAATCCAAACGAGAAACCGGCATTTCTAATAACTGAGGCTCTAAGAGGAGCTGGAGCGATTCTTAAAAACCACAAAATGGAAGACTTCTGTATAAAATATGACAGCAGAGGATCTTTAGCTCCACGAGACATTGTAGCACGAGCAATAGATACCGAAATGAAATTGTCTGGAGAAGATTTTGTTTATTTAGATGCACGTCATATCAGTAAAGACAAAATTATGAATCATTTTCCGACTATTTATGCCAAATGTATGGAAATCGGAATTAACATAACAAAAGATTTGATTCCGGTTACTCCGGCTGCTCATTATATGTGTGGTGGAATAAAAACAGACAAGTTGGGAAGAACTAGCATTCTGAATTTATACGCAGCTGGCGAAGTTGCTTGTACAGGATTACATGGAGCAAACAGGCTTGCTTCTAATTCCTTGCTCGAGGCAGTAGTATTTGCACATAGGGCTGCCGAAGATATCCAAAATATAACTCCTCACAACCAAGAAATTATAAATAAAATTCCGGATTGGAACGATGAGGGAACTATTACAAACGAAGAACTTATACTTGTATCTCACTCTAGAAAGGAAGTGCAGCAGATTATGAGCAATTATGTAGGAATAGTAAGAAGTGATTTACGACTTCAAAGAGCATTGGACAGATTAGAAATTATTTTCCGCGAAACAGAAAACTTATATAAAACATCAAAAATTACTGTTAGTATTTGCGAGTTACGTAACATAATTAATGTTGGATACCTGATTATCAAGCTCGCAAAAGAACGCAGGGTGTCGGTCGGACTACATTATAACTCAGATTTATCAGACAGCATGCAGCCAAAAGTATAAATTAGGAGTCTTGTCACTGATATGTGAAAATTTTTTATTTAATTTGTTTTCTAAACCTTTAATATTTGTTATGAAAAAATTTGCCTTACTAATTATTGTGTCACTTATTTCTCTGGTTATGTTTGCCGGATTTGTTCCACGCAAAGAAGCAGAAAAAGCAGCAAAAAGTCATTATTATCAGAGTATTGCAAGCATCAAAGCAGTAAATTGGGATGAAATTAAAACCAATTGTATTTTTGATCCTTCAGTAAATACTCAATTTAACTTTTATGTTTTTAATATAAATGGTGATGAAGGGTATGTAATTGTATCATCAGATGATCAGATAATCCCTATTCTTGCTTACTCTTTCGAAAGCGGATTTAATCATGACAACATGTCTCCTGCACAAAGAGAATTTCTTAAATATTTTGAAGACTGCATTGCTTACGCCTCTGTCAACGTATTGCAAGTAGATTCAAAAATTTCCAATAAATGGGAAGAATTAGTTTCTTATTATCCTGGTAAAGCTTACCAGCAAAAAGTTACCTCCCCAAATCTTTTAAGAAACATTAACTGGGATCAGGGATGGTCTTACAATGCCCAGTGTCCTGCTGATGCTGAAGCTACATATACAAATGGTCATGTGCCAGTTGGTTGTGTCGCAACTGCAATGCTTCAGGTAATGAAGTATTACAACTGGCCACCATCAGGTGAAGGGTCAAAATACCATTCATCTTGGTTTAATGGCGGTTATGGCAACATTACAATTAATTTTGGCGCACAAACCTATAACTGGTATGCAATTCCTAATGAAACATCTTCTCAAATTAATACTGAACTTGGAAAGATAAACTATCATGCAAGTGTTGGAGTTTCGATGATGTGGGGACCAGACGGATCTGGAAGCCAAACTGACGAAATTGTAACAGCACTAGAAACATATTTTAAATATTCTACTACATGTCAGTATGTTGAAAAAGCTGATTACACTGAAACCAATTGGAAAAACCTTATCAAATCTCAAATTGATGCTGAAAAACCAGTTGTTTATTCGGGTAATTCAACCACAACTGGTCATGCCTGGAACTGCGATGGATATCAGGACGAAACTTTCCATATGAATTGGGGCTGGGGTGGTGCCGGTAATGGTTATTACACACTTGACAATCTTATTTCCACTGCAAACCCTGGTGGTGATGAAGCAAACTTCAATCAGAATCAGGATATGGTAATAAATATTTATCCAGAAACTGGATATCCAACCTATTGCTCTGGTGTAAGAAACATTACAGGAACTGAAGGCTCTTTTGACGATGGTAGTTCGACCTCTGATTATGAAACCAATAATTCTTGTGTTTATGTAATTGAGCCAACTTGCGGCGAAGTTATAACATTAGGTTTTACTGATTTTGAATTAGGAACCGGAGATGTAGTACAAATTTATGACGGAGACGAAAATTCAAGCGTTCTTTTGGCAACATATGACGCAGACAACACTCCTTCTTCAACTGTTGTTGCAACAAACGGAGCCCTAACAATTCGTTTTAATACTGACGCCACATCACAAGCTGAAGGATGGACTGCATATTATTCTGTAAAAAATTGTAGAACTAATATGAGTTATACTGCCCCAACAGGAAACTTTGATGATGGTAGCGGTTCTTGTCAATACTCAAACTCATCAGTTTGTTCATGGATTATTCAACCAGCAGGAGCGACTTATATTACAATTGAATTTGATGAGTTTAACATTGCTGGAAATGCAGAATTCGTAAAGATTTACAAAGATGCACAATTGACAGCGAATCTAGTTGCAACATATACACCTTCTACTGCTCCTTCGGGTCCGATTAATGTTCCGAGTGGAATTGCAGTTGTTCAGTTCTTTTCTGATGCAAATACTGTTGCTAACGGATGGAGTTTACACTATAGCTCTTCTACCAGCGACATTTCCGAAAATAAGATTACGTCAAACTTAAGTATCATGCCTAATCCAGGAAATGCTGATTCACGATTAGTCTTTACCCTTACTGAAAATTCGGATACTAAGATTTATGTTACAAATATGCTAGGCGAAATTGTTGCTGTTCGTGAATATAACCTAATCGAAGGCGTTCATGAACTAACTCTGGGCGAAATCTTCAATAATGAGCCAGAAACAGGAGTCTATTTCGTAAATATTGACTCTGGTAAAGATGTTAAAACACAGAAATTTGTTGTCTTAGATTAACACAAATTAAACCATATAAAAAAGGAAGTCCGATTGGCTTCCTTTTTTTATTTTATGAATTTCGAAATTATTTTTGCTGCTGGAATTAAAAATACTCGTAAACAAATCTGTTCAGACTGTCAATGTTTTTTTCTTCAATAATGTTCCCTTCTTCATCTCTAATTGTCTTTGTAAGAATAGTAACCGCTCCTGATGGATTATAATGCGTTTCAGTGACTGTTTTACTTTCAACATCATACTCAACAGTAATTTTAGCTCCCGACATCATTAGCTGCTCCACAGGCTTGCCATTTTCGTTATAAACCAATTTTACCCAATCCAATGGCCGACCGGTTTGGTTAAGAGTTTGAACAGCTGTTATTCGACCAGCCTCATCATAATAATAATGATGAATCTTCTCCGGCTTTTTCGAATCTTTATATTCCTCTTTTAAGATTAGCAAACCATCTTCACGATAAGTGTTAACAACCATGTCTTTAAGTTTGTCATTCTCATCATAATCTTTGTGGCATAATATATCTCCTTTTTCGTTATAGTCAGTTTCTGAGATTTCTTCAACCTCATCATCCTCATCACAACTAACTATTCTGATAGATCTCTTAGCAGCATCTCTCTCGTATTTTCGAATCGAAAACCAACCACCATCATATTCTATCTTTTCTGAAATCAATTTTCCATCGGAATCATATGAAAATGTTTTCTTTTCGCCATAATCGTCAGTGTAACTTATCGTTTCTTCGGCTGAAAGCTTTTGGTCATTATCAAAAATAAGTTTGTTTTCGAAAACAACATTGCCCTCTTCGTCATATTCTTTGGTAAAAACCTGATTCCCATTTATATCAAATTCACGAATCATTGAAAGACGCTCAGATTCAGCATTTTGCGGGTCGCCGGTATATGTTTTGATAATTCTAATTTTCTTTTCCATTTTACAAATTTGATAATTTAGATGAATAAGTTTTCTATTTACGGTTAAAAAGTTGTAAAATTGTAAAAATTTTAAGGATTTTGAATCACAACAACGAAAATAAATTCTTTTTTCTGATAAATCCCAACGCTGGAAACGAAGGAGGAGAAAGAGAATGGCCAACAATTGCCGGAATTCTCAACAAAAGCGCTGTTAATTACGATTTTGGATTTACCGAAGCGGTTGGACACGCAGAAAAGATTATTACAGAAAAAATCTCTGAAGGCTACAAAAAATTTGTGGTTGTAGGAGGAGATGGCACGCTTAACGAAGCAATAAACGGCATTTTTAAGCAATCTGAAGTAGCTACCACAGAAATCTGTCTGGGTTTAATCCAAATGGGCACTGGTAACGACTGGGGAAGATATTACGGATTCGGATTCGATCACGAAGAAGCAATTAGGCGAATAATTCGTGGAGAAACCAAGCGTCAGGACGTCGGAAAAATCAACTATCTTGCTGATGGGATTGAAAAATCGACATACTTTATAAACATAGCGGGTTTATGTTTCGATTCTGTGGTTGTAAAAGCAACAAATAGGATGAAAGAAAGAGGTAAACGAACAAAATCCGCTTATCTGGTGAGTTTACTTAAAAGCCTTATTAAATACAAACCATGGGAATTAAAAATTACCATAAATGATGAGGTTTTGAAAGGCAAATTTTTATCTATTAGCATAGGAAATGGAAAGTTTTCTGGCGGCGGCATGATGCAAACTCCAGAAGCAATAATAAACGATGGTTTTCTTGATGTTACGATTTATGAAAACATGCCAAAACTTAAAATAGTGCTTAATATCAAAAAACTTTACAACGGTAAAATCCTTAAAATTAAAGGCGTAAGATCGTTCCGCACCAAGAGTTTTAGAATAGAATCCCAACAGACAATTTTTGCAGAAACAGATGGCGAAATTATAGGAAGTACTCCTTACGAAATTAGTATTGTGCCGGATGTTTTAAATGTGTTTGTTTAATTACATCTATCTTTTTTTGAATCTGCAGCATGACTATTTCCAAGTTTAGCAGCTTTTTCGAGATCACTACAACCACAGTCTTTTTTTCCCATTGTTAGATTTACCAAACCTCTGTTATAGTATGCAAGGGAAAATTCTGAATTTAATTCTATTGCATTGGTATAATCCTCAATTGCACCTGTAAAATCGCCTATTGCTTCTTTTACAACTCCTCTGAAATTATATGCTTTTGAAAAATCTGGATCAAGTTCTATAGCTTTTGAAAAATCTTTTAACGCCTGAGTGTATTCGCCAAGATTGGCGTTTGCCTTGCCTTTTTCGAAAAACTCAACTGCCGATTGCGAAAACAATCCATGAGATAACAAAACAAGTCCCACGAGACAAAGGCATTTGCTCAAAGTATTATGTTTTGCCAATAGATTCAAATATTTGGAATATTAATCGGTAAATACAAAAATACAACAAATTATTAAATTGTAATTAAGCAACAAAAAAGCTTAGACAAAGATATAATTTTTTACATATTGTAAAAACTTGTTAATTCTGTGCCAAACACTTATTCCTCTTTAATTTTATCTCGCCTTTTTAAGATTTCAGAAAGCTCATTTGATTCTTTTAATGCAATGATGTCCGTTTTAGATAGCACTATTTCTTTTTCAAGTTTTCCACCAGTAAAACACACTTTAATAATATCATCTTCCTTTGACTCTACAATCGCCATATATATTCCCCTATCATCACCATTAAAATAATCAATCACTTCTAAATTCTCACCATCGTAATGAGTTTGAAAATTTAAACTGTTTTTCAAAGAAACCTCATTACTGACATAAATTTTCTCTCCTACTTGCACTCTAATTTTTGTATGCGAGAGATTTTCGGTCCCCAAGTAACGGTCAGTTAAATGAGTAAAGCCATCACTCCATACTATTGATGTTAATCCCGTTTCAGTCAAATAATTTTTCTTGCTTTTATGTCTATAATATGCATTATTATAATTATCCTCCCTATAATCAAAGTTTAAAACTAATTCATCAAAACGAACACTATCTATTTTTAGCTGAATAGCCATCGCGCTATCAACACTCTCGTTATTTGTTTGCGAAATGCTGTTATTGTTGCTTTCCTTATTGGTGCAAGACATAACAAATAAGAAACTAAATAGTACCTGCAATGCTAAAAATACTCGTTTCATGTTCGGATAATTAAATTATTAAAATCAAATAGTCTGCTAATTTCCCCAACTTTCTCTGTCTAGACTGCGATAATGAATAGCTTCGGCAATATGTGATGCTTGAATAATATCTGATCCTTCTAAATCGGCAATTGTTCGCGAAAGTTTTATTATTCGGTCATAAGCTCGTGCCGACAAGTCTAGCTTTTCCATGGCATTTTTGAGTAGTGCTAAGCAGGAATCATCAAGTTTGCAAAATTCCTTAATCATTTTTGAATTCATCTGTGCATTACAGTACACGTTTTTGCGTTTTTTAAATCTTTCGCTCTGTACCTGCCGTGCTTTTATAACCCGTTTTTGGATTTCATTACTTTTTTCGGCAGGTTTAGCGTCTGATAATTTATCGAAGCTGACTGGTGTAACTTCGAGATGAATATCGATACGGTCGAGCAGCGGTCCAGAAATTCTGTTCATATATTTCTGCACCGATGAAGCTGGACACAAACACTCTTTATCTGGATGATTATAATAGCCGCAAGGACATGGATTCATCGAAGCAACAAGCATAAGACTTGCCGGGTACTCGACAGTGAATTTTGCCCGTGAGATTGTTACTACTCTATCTTCGAGTGGTTGCCTCATCACTTCGAGGACAGTGCGTTTAAATTCTGGCAATTCGTCAAGAAACAATACTCCATTATGAGCAAGCGAAATCTCTCCAGGTTGAGGATAGGTACCTCCACCCACCAGTGCAACATCGGAAATAGTATGATGTGGACTTCTAAATGGTCTTTGCAGCATAAGTGATTTTCCGCCTTCTGTTTTTCCAGCTACAGAATGAATTTTTGTTGTTTCAATAGCTTCGTCGAGACTTAAAGGAGGTAAAATGCCGGGGATTCTCTTTGCAAGCATGGTTTTTCCGGATCCAGGAGGTCCAATTAAAATAATGTTATGTCCACCTGCAGCGGCAATCTCCAAAGCTCGTTTTACATTCTCCTGACCTTTTACATCAGCAAAATCAATATCTAATTCTTGAATTCCCTTATTAAATTCTTCTTCAATATCGATTATAACTCTTTCAAGTTGTCGGTCGCCATTAAGAAACCCAGTTAGCTCAGAAATATTTCCGACACCATAAACCTCAAGACCATCAACAACAGCCGCTTCTCTAGTATTCTCAACAGGCAATATTACGCCTTTAAACCCAGCATCTCTAGCATTAATTGCAATCGGCAGTGCTCCTTTTAGTGGTTTTACATTACCATCCAAAGAAAGCTCTCCCATAATCATGTATTCTTCGAGTAAATCCGATTTAATTTGCTCTGATCCAGCAAGAACTCCAACTGCAATTGGCAAATCATATGATGACCCCTCCTTGCGAACATCGGCTGGAGCCATATTTATTACAATTTTCTTTCCAGGCCACTTAAATCCGTTTGTGGTCAGGGCACTTATAATTCTTTGCTGACTCTCTTTAACAGCCGAATCTGCCAGTCCAACAAGGTAAAAGTTAATTCCCTGCGAAATATTTACTTCGATAGTAATAGTGTTGGCATTTATTCCATCAACGGCCGAACCATAGGTTTTTACAAGCATCTCTTCAATTTTAATCGGGATTGTAAAAATAAATAAATAAATGAACAATTCAAAATAACGATCCGCTGAAGCGAATAAATAATAAAATATATCCGCCGCGGCGGAACAAATTACAAATCACAAATTACAAGTAAACACTGCACCCATTGGAATTTGCTTTTTGTGATTTAACTACTCTGAGGGCTAAAGCCGTTGGAGCTTCTTTTGTGATTTGGAGCTTGTTATTTGGAGCTTAACCTTTAGGTCTTGCACTTTTTTATATCTTTGCGCACGTCAAACAATTTATGAAAATGAACATTACCGAACAGGACGAGCGGGCATTTATTGAACAAGTAATAGACAAGTTGCGCGACAGCATTGCAAGGATTGATGAGGATATTCAGTCTTATGCAGAACAGCTTAAAGAGAATAAAGAGTTCTTTTACGAGAACAAAGCCGAAATGGACAAATTTGAAAGTTACGGCATGCGAATGGCTATTGCTCGTGGTGCAATAAGTGGCGAAAATGCCGTAGAGCTAAAAAAGAGGCTTTATAAACTTATGCAATCACCTTTTTTCGGTCGTGTGGATTTTACTGAAGCAAAAAAACAAAAAGTAAAGGAAATTTATATTGGTATTCATGCCTTTATGGATGTCGCTTCACGAAAAAACATCATTCATGATTGGCGTGCTCCGATATCATCAATGTATTACGATTTTGAACCTGGAAAAGCATGGTATCGATCTCCATCTGGTAGAATTAATGGAGAAATCAACCTCAAAAGACAATACCGAATTGTAAAAGGAAACCTCGAATTTATGCTGGACACAGCTTTAAACATTCATGATGAAATTTTACAAAAAGAACTAAGCCAGTCTTCGGACGAAAGAATGAAGAATATAGTCGCCACCATTCAACGCGACCAAAATGCAATTATCCGTAACGAAAAAGCAGAAGCACTTATCATTCAGGGTGTTGCTGGCTCCGGAAAAACTTCAGTTGCCCTCCATCGTATTGCTTTTCTTCTTTACCGCTTTAAAGAGAATATCACTGCAGATGAAATCCTGATTATTTCGCCTAACAAAGTGTTTGCAGATTATATTTCGGGTGTGCTGCCAGAGCTTGGAGAAGAGAATATTCCTGAAAAAGGGATGGAAGACCTAGCAAACGAATTGTTGGATAAGAAATTTAAATTTCAGACATTCTATCAGCAGGTACAACAACTGATGGAGAACACTGATGAGGATTACCGCGAGAGGATTTCTTTCAAATCCGATTCAGTGTTTCTTAATAAAATGAACGAATATCTTGTGCATGTTGAAAATTCTTTCTTTCAGGCTGAAGATATCTGGATAAAAAAGTGTTTTGTTCCTGCTTGGTTTATTGAAGAAAGATTCAAATCTCTACATCGTCTAAGTATTCAAAACCGAATCCCTCAGATTATTAAAGACATTGAAGAAAATATCAGGATATTTTACCTTTATGACATTTCCACCGAAGAGCGTAACGAAATCAGGAAACGTCTAAAGGATATGCTTAAGGTAAAGACTCTCCGAGATTATTATATTGCATTTTATGAATGGTTAGGAAAACCACATCTTTTCAAAACGATTTCGGGCCAAAAGCTAGAATATTCGGATGTTTTTCCACTCATTTATATGAAATCAAAACTTGAAGGATACAAACGATACGACAAAGTAAAACATCTCCTTATTGACGAAATGCAGGACTACAACTTTATTCAGTACACTGTTTTGTCTCATATTTTTTCTTGCAAAAAGACAATTTTGGGAGATTCTGCTCAGTCTGTCAATCCATTTAGTTTTTCGCGTGCCGAAGATATCAAACGAGTTTTTCCAGATGCCGAATATGTTAAACTTTCGAAAAGTTACCGATCAACATACGAAATTATGGAGTTTTCTCAGAATATCCTTCCTGCAAAAGACTTGGTAGCAATAAAAAGGCAAGGCGAAGAACCTGAAATTCTTAGTTTTTCCGACAATGAAAAAGAAATTTCTAAAATCTGTGAAATTGCTGATGCATTTAAAAATACAGAATATCAATCTCTCGGAATACTTTGCAAAACACAGAAGCAAGCAGATTATTTGTTCGGTCGATTAAAAAAATTAAAAATTGTAGCTTCTCTTTTTAATGAAGAAAGTGCGGCATTCGCTCATGGGATAATTGTTTGCCCTGTAAATCTGGCAAAAGGTCTCGAATTCGATATGGTAATTGTTCCAGAAGTAACTTCTACAAATTACAGGCAAGAACTTGAACGAAATCTGCTTTACATTGCTTGCACAAGAACAATGCACAAACTATTTCTCACTTACACAGGAGAGGTTTCGAACTTCCTCAGATCAGATTTGTAGAAATTCAGTATTTTTTGGGGAAATCTCTAAGTTTCTGAATTAAAATCAACCTTTTGTTTTTCTTGGCGGAGCTTTATCTGATTATACTCACACTCCTTTTCCAAAACCACAAAAGTATGATGGTTTATCAGGTTGCTGATGGAAATGTTGATTTTTAATTGTTCATGATAAACAGCTCTTTTAACCTCGTATGAAATATCTTTATGTCTTCTCATATTTCGTCGATATCGACAGTACGAACTTAGTAAAATCATCGGGTACAACCAAGGCAACAAAAGCAATGACCCTTTGCTAATTCGGATATATTTTATTTCTGCGATTTTAAAGCCAGCAAGTTTTGCGATAATTCTGAGTTTTTGCAGCCCAATTAGAAAAATATGGCCGTGATAAATTTCTTCAGAAACTGACTTATCTTCCATCCAAATATCATCAATTTCGTTCGGTGGCATCTGCTTGTTTGTTTCACTTTCGAAAAGCAAATAACTAAAACGTGCAGAGAGATTTGAATATGAAGGCGTTGTGATTACGAGTTTTCCTGAATTTTTCAGAATTCTATTAAATTCCTTTAATGCTTTAAGTTGGTCACTAAAATGCTCTATTCCCTCTTGGCATATTGCAATGTCTGCTTTCCCGTCTGCTAGAGGAATTCCACTCATAATGTCTGCACGATGACACTCAATATTTTGTGGACGGAAGTACTCTGGAAACAAATCAAAAGCAAAAACCTCAGCACCATGATTTTTAAGAATCTCAGAAGTAACGCCATTACCTGCTGGAAGGTCTACCGCAACCTTTCCCCCCAATTCCTCGGAATGAGAATCTAGCCAGCGTTTAATGTGGTATTTCGGCGACTTTGGGTTACTTATATGAGAGTCGGTCATGTGTAAAAATTTTGGTAAAAGTAAAAAAAATCCAGCAATTGCCACAAAGACACTAAAACACAAAATAGTTAAAATAACTTCGTGACTTCGTGGTAACAATTAAAAATAAATCTTCGTGCCTTTGTGCCTTTGTGGCAATAAAAGAAAAATTCCTTAACTTTGTCCTACACACAAAAACATCCGTGTTATGAAAAAGCACTTCGATAAATCATTTTTTGCCTCGAACCGCAAGAGACTCTACACACAGTTGCTGCCCGACTCGCTGGTTATTTTGTTTTCAGCAGAGCAATTTCCACGTAATGGAGACCAGTTTTTTAAATATCGTCAAAACTCCGACACTTATTACTTCAGCGGACTGACACAAGAGCAAACTATTATTGTCCTTTTCAACGATAGCAACAATAAGCGAACTGAAGAGTATGCTTTTATAATTGAACCCGACGAAAAAATGCTAACCTGGATTGGACATAAGTACTCAAAACAAGAAGCATCCGAAATTTCAGGCATTTTAAACATCGAATTCACTCATAAGTTTGATGAAATAATTAATTCTCTGCTTGGCAAAACCAAAACAGTATATTTTTCTTACAAATCAAATGTGCGAGGTTTCAGCTATCAAAATCCAGCTGTCAAAGAGTGGAAACACAATATCGAACAGTTGCATCACAATATTTACTTCAACGACCTTGACCCACTTTCGATGAGCCTGCGTTTACAAAAGTCAACTGCAGAAATTGCTGCAACACAGAATGCAATCGATATAACTGGCAACGCATTTCAAAACATGCTAAAATTTGTAAAACCTGGTTGCTGGGAGTATGAAGTTGAGGCAGAACTTACCCGATCATTTTTGGCAGCTGGTGCAGACGGACATGCTTATTTGCCAATTTGTGCATCTGGATCAAACAACTGCATACTACATTATAATACCAATCGTAACCAGTGCAAAGACGGCGAGTTGTTACTACTAGATTTTGGAGCAGAGGTTGATTATTATGCTGCCGACCTAACACGCACAATTCCTGTTTCTGGGAAATTTACTGTCAGACAAAAAGCCGTTTACAACTCTGTGTTATCGGTAATGAAGCAAATGAAACAACGCATGGTTCCCGGTACAACAATTAATCAACTAAACAGCGATTGCGAGGCTCTTATTGAACAGGAACTTCTTGGATTAGGGCTTTTGACCAAGTCAGAAATTGCAACTCAAAACCCCGAATTTCCTGCATTTAAAAAGTTCTATATGCACGGCGTTTCACATTTTATTGGCCTTGATGTGCATGATACCGGCAAAAAAGACACTCCTCTTCTGCCTGGTATGATTCTAAGTTGCGAACCCGCCATCTACATTGCTGCCGAAGGTTTTGGAATAAGAATCGAAAACGATATTCTGGTCGCAGATAGTCCAATTGATTTATGTTCAAATATTCCGTTGGAGGTGGTTGATTTGGAGAGGTAGAAATTCATCCCATGGTCTGAAGGCTGCAAACAAACAAAAACAAAAGAGCAATTATTTATTGTTAGCACAATAATATTTGATAACTTTGTTTCAACCAAAACCAATAAATCATGAAAAAATTCGCAATTATCAGTGCGATTCTCGGTGTTATGGCACTCGGAATGGCAATTTATCTTCAATTTGTTGTCGCAGAAAATGCTGCAATAGCAGAATCGGCAATTGAGTATTCAGAAAATCTTTATGGGGATGATTTTTTGGAATATTACAGCACTCCTGAATACATTGATAATATGAATAAAATAGAACTTAGGACTGACATGGGAATGCTTTCTGTGCTGATTGGTGCATTAGTTCTGATTATTGGTATTGTTCCAGTAATCAAGAAGAAACATCTTGGCTGGATTGGCATCGTTGGTGGACTTGCTGCCCTAGTAATGGGAGTTGTGTACGGAACACACATGTTTTAGGGGCGTGCAAAAACAGTTTTCTGTCTGTTAGTAAATCAAATTTCAGTATATTTGTTGAAATAGATAATTTTTAAAATCATTTCTTTGATGTTAGCCCGCAATTCAATACGAATATTGGTTTTCAGTTTGTTGACTGTTGTGGGTATGATTATAAGTTCTGTAGAGGCCAAGGCCGCGACTTTTTACAGATCTACAACTGCTACAGCAAACTTTCTTTCAGGCACTTGCTGGAGTGCGAGTTCTTGCGGAGTTGGAGGGATGTCTTGGCCAACCGCTACTACTGATATTGTAAACATAGGTTGCGCATCAAAAACAACAACTATTGGCTCTGGCGGAACTTGTGGAGACCTTAACATCAGCAACGGAACAGTCAATATTACTGGAGGCACTTTGTATGTTTGGGGAAACCTTAATTTGTCTGGTGGCACATTGAATGTCAGTGGAACTGCAAATGTTGTCATTTATGGAAATTTTAATAAAACCGGAGGAACATTTTCGCACACAGCTGGCACAATAAATATGGGTGGAAGCGGCACTCAGAATATAAATTCAAACACATCGCCATTGACATTTTTTAATTTAGCTATTTCTGGTACAGGTAACAGAATTATGACAAATAATCTTACAGTGAACAATACACTTACACTCACAAATGGCTATTTATCAGTTGGATCATATACATTACAAGTGGGTACTTCAACTAGCGGTAATGACATATCCGAAAGTAGTGGAAGAATTACAATTACATCGTCTAGTAGTCTTGCTTTTGGTGGAAGCGTGGTAGCAACTCTAAGCAATATATTATCAAACTCAGCTCCATGGACAATTAACAATTTCTCGATGTATAGAAATTTAGCAACTATTACTCTGGGCGGAAACCTTACTGTAAACGGAGCATTTAATCTTTGTGCCGGAGGCGCATCTGGTAGCGGAGATGTTATTATTGGTGCGAACACTCTTACTCTAAATGGAGCTGTTACTGGAGCGATGTCCGGTTCTCTAGTAGGAAGTTCATCATCCGACCTCACAATTGGTGGTTCAGGTACAATGTCCATGTATTTTGACCTAAGCACTACTAGTGCTGGTGGAACAAACACTATAAGAAACTTTAATATTACAAGAACAGGAACATTTAATCTTCTAAGCAGCATCAGAATCGGCAACACTCTGACTCTTGGCACATCAACAACATATTTCAAGTTTTCAGTAAGTGGCAGCCAGTCAATTACTTTTGACGGCGCAGGAACGGCTTGGGCTGGTCCGGGATATTTTCAGGGTAATTCAACGTACTCCAATAATTTCTACATTTATGGAAGTGGCGCAATTCCAAACCCTCTAAAATTTGCAAATGATTTTTCGATTTCAA
>Ga0209373_10001023_pt1 | contig 36783 bp, 31 predicted proteins | sample Higcelweek5metaG_FD_187173 | JGI IMG/M metagenome (GOLD analysis project Ga0209373, IMG submission 187173) | Freshwater pond sediment microbial communities from the University of Edinburgh, under environmental carbon perturbations - High... | ecosystem: Environmental > Aquatic > Freshwater >... | reverse complement strand
ACCGTGACAATGCCCAGCACCTTGCCTTTGCGCGTCACGATGATGTCGTCGTAGGCCTTGATCTTTTCCCGCAGCATAGCCGACTTGGCCGTTTGCTCCACCGGCGTGGTCTCCTCTACTATGAGCGGGTGCCGGTCCATGATGGCGTCGATGGGCCGCTTGGAATAGAGCGCCGCGCCGAACTGGCCGGAAAGCTGGCGGTTCAGCTGATACTCCATGATGAGCCCCACCGGGGTCTCCTGGTCCTGTTCCACCACCACGATGCTGGCCTGCTGGCGGCTGATCTCGAAGCAGTGCTGGGCGTCGGGCACCAGGGTGCCCTGGCGGCGAATCTGCGCGGCCTCCACCAGGTTGCCCACGGGCATGAGGCAGGAGGTGATGACGCGGGTCTGCTCCTGTGTTTTGCGCAAATAGGCCGTGTCCAGCGAAAGCGACGGCTTGGGCGTTGCGGGCTTGGCCAGGTAGTAGCCCTGGCCGTAATGCACGCCGATGTCGATGAGGCAGGCGGCCTGGGCCTGGGACTCGATGCCCTCGGCGATGATTTTGGAGCCGATCTTGTCCGCGAAGGTGACGAAGGTCTCGATGAGGGCGCGTTTCACCGGGTCCTTGTCGATGCCCTGGATGAGCGACATGTCGATCTTGATGTACTCCGGGCGTATCTGCGCCACGGAGGTGAGGCCCGAGTAGCCCGCACCGGCGTCGTCCACGGCCACCAGGTAGCCCTGGCTGCGATAGTGGTCCAAGGTGCGGTGGAACAGGGCGAATTCGTTGATGCTGTGCCGCTCGGTGATCTCGAAGACGATGTTCTCCGGGGCCAGGCCAACTTCCTCCAGCAGCTCCAGCGTCTTGCCGTGGGTGAACTCCGGGTCGGCCATGGTCTTGGGGTGAATGTTCAGGAAGAGCTTCTGCCCCTGGGCGATGCTGCCCAGGGTGCGGATGGCGCGCTCGCGGCACAGGCGCTCCAGGGCGAAGAGCTTGCCGCTCTGCTCGGCAAAGTCGAACAGCACGGTGGGCGACTGGAAGGCGCTGCCCTCCGGCCCGCGCGTAAGCGCCTCCCAGGCCAGGATGGTGCCGTTGGCGAAGTCCGCGATGGGCTGGAACACCGCGCGGACCTTTTTCTCGTGCAGAATGTCGTTGAACTCCGAGGAGAGGGAGAGCTGGCTGAGGTCCAGGCGCATCTTGGCGCGCAGGCGCGCCTCGCCCACGGCCTGGAAGAGCCGCGTCTCGCGGTTGGCTTCCTCGGTGATATTCGAACCCTCGTGGCGCGCGCAGCCAAAGCCCAGGTCCAGCTCGCGCCCGGCCCAGCGCAGCAGGTGCGCGTTGGCCTCGCGCTGGGCAAGCAGCTTGATCTCGTAGGCCGTGTCGTGCTGGGAGCGGGGGTCGCCGCCGCGGCTGGGCCAGCACAGCAGATACTCGCCGGGCTCCAGCGGCATGCAGGTGGGCACGGTGTGCAGCCGGGCGCTGACCGCCCCGCGCAGCACCGAGGTGAGCCGGTTTTCGATCTCCTGAGACAGGTCGCGCCCATAGAGCTCACGCAGCAGGGCGAAATCGCGCACGTTGATGAGCAGGATGTCGAAGTCCTGCCCGGTGCGCAGCAGCTCGCGCAGGCGGCCGGGCTGCTTTTGCGGCGGGTCCAGGGGGCTGGTGAAGGCGCTGTGCAGGGTGTTTGAACGCAGGCGCTTGAGAACGGTTTTGAGCATTGCACTGCCTCGCATGCTGGATGGCAAAAGGTGTGTCGGCAAGGCAAAATAGGTGAAACAAAAGCCTGATGTGTGACGCGGGCGTGACGGGCTGGTGAGGATTGGACTACGGAGTACAGAAGAACGCCCGGAGGGACCGAGGTCCATCCGGGCGCGTAAGGCTGCGAAGGGGGAGAGGAGGCTAGCGGTAGTACAGGTTGCGGCCGCCCATGGTCAGGAAGGCCTGGTGCAGGTTGGCGCGCACGTCGCGGCGGTCCCAGATGTCCTGGATGTGCCCGCGCGACAGGGCCTTGTAGGCGCTGTGGTAGTCGGGCGGAATGTCCACGCCCGTGGTCTCGCGGATGACGCCGGGGCCGGCGAAGCCGATGCGCGCGGAGCGCACGGCGTACTGGTAGGGAGAGCAGCCCAGGAAGCTGGCCACAGGGCCGGCGTAGGAATTGGTGTCGTACAGCACGATGTACAGGCCGCCTTCTTCGATGTAGCGGCGCACGGCCAGGGTCACGCGGGGCATCTGGATGAGGCCGTTGACGCCCTCTTGGATGCGGATGCCGGCGGTGCCGTGCACATAAGCCAGGAAGGGCTGGTGGCGTTTTCTGGCCAGGTCCAGCGCGCGGATGAGCTTTTCGCCCTCGGCCGCGCCCACGGTGCCGCCCCGGAAGTTTGCCACCAGCATGCCGCAGGTGAGGCGGATGCCCCGGATGCTGGCGTTGAAGGTGACGCACGAGGATTGCAGGTGGGTCTTCTCTTTGGCCTGCTGCATGCGCTCGTCAAACTTGGGGAAGTTGGTCGGGTTGCCCGCGGCGATGGACTGGTTGAATTCACGCACGCTGCTGCGGTCGAACACGTTGGCCATGTACCACTGGTATTCCATGGGGAAGTGATAGCCGCAGGTGGGACACACGCCGCCGAATTCGCCGAAGAGATCCCGCGCCCAGATGTCCAGGCAGCCGCGCGTGGCGGCGTGCGGGCACGACATCTCGCGGTCCTCCAGGGATTTGGGGCTCACGTACTTCGGGCCGTTGGAGCCGCCCGTGTCGCGCGTGGGTTCGGAGAGGCAGGTCAGCGCCGATTCGTCGCCGCTGCCGCCGCCCCACTGGGGAATGCCCAGCATCTCCATGGCCTGGCAGGTGATGCGGTCCATCTTGCTCGTCACCACATGGATCTCGTCGGTGACGTCTGTGGCCATGCGGGCGATCTTCTTCTGGTAATGCTTGAGAATCTCGTAGCGCAGGGTGGAGTAGATGGAGAACAGAAACTCCATGTGCTTGGCCGCCAGGCGCTCGAATATGCCGCGCTTGTCGATATAGGCCTGGCGCGACATTTTGCGGTATTTTTGGTAGCGGCGCCACACCAGCTGTTCGCGGGCGTCGGCGTCCAGCTCCCAGCGCACGATGACGTCCTCGCCCACCTGCCGCTTCTTGGAGCCGCGCATGGCCAAACGGCGCAGCACGCTAACGCTCTGCACGTTCACCACCGCCTCGTCCGTGGCGCGGATGACGTGGCTTCTGAGCTGCTTGAAAAAGTCGAAGTGCTCGTTGCGCACGCCCAGGGGCGGTTCCTGAATGATGCCGTCGATGTAGCCGTTGCGCAGGTTGTCCTGGGCGGTTATCTGCTGGTGCCTGGCGCACTTTTCGATGAGTTCCGGCGTGGCGCGCGTGAGGCCGTGGAATTTGCTCTCAATGGCGGCCGCGCCCTCGGGCGAGATGACGGAATAGTAGCCGTGGGAGAACATAAGGCGCTTGTCGGCCAAGGCTATGGCCTCGGCGCCGCCGCTGCCGCCCTCGGAGAAGATGGCCACGATGGGCACATCGAGCCCGGCCATTTCATATATGTTCTCGGCTATCTGTTGCGCCGCGCCGGGGTAGTCCTCAATGGGGTAGGCCCCAGGGGTGGACACGTAGGCGTGGATGGGGATGTTCTCCTGCGCGGCGACCTTCATGTATTTGAGGGCCTTGGCGTTGCCCCAGGGCTTGATGGAACCGCCGTTGCGGAACTCTTGGCCGTGGCCTTTTTCTTGGCCCACCACCATGACGGGGTGGTGGATGAGGCGCTTGCCCACGCGCCGGGTGATGTACGCCCGGGCGATGAGCATGCCGGGATCGATGGACACCTCGTCGCGCCCGCCGATCTCCGTGTAGTTGTCGTACACGTTTTCCAAAATGTCTTTGAGGCAGACCCGTTGCGGGTGCCGCACGATGCGCACCTTGTCCATGGGGGTAAGGAGCTGGTCGAGGTCCTCCTCCAGGATGCCCAGGCGGCGCGAGAGCTCGTGGGTCTTGTCCAGGGCCTCGTCGGTGCCCAGGAAGTCCATTTTCTGGCCCAAGGCCAGAATGTCTGTATTGATGGCCTCCAGACGGTCGCTGACGCGCGCGCCCAGAATGTCGCGGGCGTAGGCCACGCGCTGCGTGAGAGCTTCGAGACTTTTTTCGATGTCCATACTGCCGTCCCTGGCTGGCTAGAATTCCAGCAGATCCTTGGTTTTCTCGCGCAGGAAGGCGATGTTTGACTTGAGTTCCACACCCTGGGCGTCCACGCCAGTAAGGACAAAGGCGTCCAGGAAAGCCAGGCCGCGCGCCTTGGCTTCCTCCAGATCCTTGCCCCAGATGATGGCCAGCGCCAGGTTGGGGTCGTATTCCGTGGGGATCTGGTAGGGACGGTCCTGGGGCACGTGGGTGTGCAGCTTGAGCCAGTCCTGCTGCTGCCAGGCGATGGTTTCGATGCGGCCGGTCCAGGGGGCGAAGCGGTTCTGCGTGTCCTCGGCGATGATGCGGTACTCTATGCCCACGCCCGCAAAGGAGACATCGGTCTGCGTGTAGCCCATTTCCTCGCCCAGACCAAGGCGGATCTGTTCGCGGATGAGGTTCACGTCGCCCGCGCCCTTGATGCGGGCGATGGCGGCGGAAACACCGTTCTCCACCTGGATGCGCGTGTTCACTTCCATAAGGAAGGGGTCGCCCTTGGGCGTCACGATCCATTCCCAGGTGCCCACGTTGTCGTATTTGATCTCGCGGGCGATGGACAGCGAGTGGCGCACGATGTCGTCCATGACCTTGCGGGCGTCGAACGTATAGGAGAGCCCCTCCGGGTAGAAGCCGGGCGCCGTTTCGATGCGCTTTTGGCGGCCCGGGCTCTGCACGGAGCAGTTACGCGTGCCGAAGTGCAGCGGATCAAGCCCGCCCCGGGCGGAAACAATCTGCACTTCCAGGTGGTTGTAATTGAAGATGCGCTGTTCGATGAGCACGCCGGGGTCGTTGAACTGGCGCTGCGAATAGTTGCGGATGCGCCGGTACGTCTGCCGGAAGCGGTTCATGTTGTGCACTTCGTCGATGCCCATGCCGCCGCCGCCTGCGCTGGCCTTCACCAGCACCATGGGACGGGCCACGCCCTGCTTCTCCTGGTAGTCGAAGAGCTGCTGGGCGATGCTCTCGGCCTCCATCTCGTCGTAGATGGCCCGGTCGCTGCCGGGCACGGTGGGCACGCCCAGGCCTCTGGCCAGGCGCTTGGTGTTGATCTTGTCGCCCAGGTCGCGGATGACGCGCCAGGAGGGACCGATGAAGTGCATGGGGCGGGTGCGCTCTGAAACGCGCCGGGCGAAACGGTAGTTCTCGGAGAAGAACCCGTAGCCGGGGTGGATGGCCGTGGCCCCGGTGGCGTCGGCGGCGGAGAGGATGTCGCCCGCGTCCAGATAGTTGTGGATGCGCACCAGGGAGGACTCTCCGCCCAGCTCACGGGCCAGGGCCACGTGGCCGGAGGCGGCGTCTTCCTTGGTGTACACGGCTACAAAGGCCAGTCCGAGGTCGGTGCAGGCCTGCATGATGCGTACGGCAATCTCGCCTCTGTTGGCGATGAGGACTTTGTGCTGATCCCTGCTCACGTGGTAGTGTTCCTTCTGTTCGTGGGGGGAGTTGGACAGCGCCCTTTAGCTGTTCTTGCCGCTTCTTGCAAGTGGACCGGCCAAGGCCAGAATTTCAAGGCGGTTGGCGTTTGCGCAGCCGGGCGCTCCAAACAGAAGACCCCGCCACGGCGTGCGCGGCGGGGTTTTCCTGTGTGGCGTCGTCTCAGCGGTTCGGGCGTTTAGATGTTGAGGTCGGTGACCAAGCCCAGGCTGGCCGCATGGCCGCCCAGAATGGTCTTGTTGAACTCGTAGGTCTGTGACATGTCCGAGCTGTTGGAGTTGCCGCTGTTCATATAGTCGAAGGTCTTGGTGACCACGGCGGCCCCGAAGCTTTCCTTGTCGGTGATGGCGAAACTGTTGCCGGAGCTTTGATTGTTCATGAGGTCCAGGGTGGAGCTTACCACCAGAGAGCCGAAGCTCGACTGGTCGAACGCGGAGGAAAGTCCGCTGGTGGAGTCGATTGACATATGCTGACCACCTCCTTCACGCTAGAGGTTAAGACAACGCCTTCTTCGTGTTGTATCGGTCAAGACTTAAAAAACTTTAGGGTGAGGCGGAAAATGCGTGCTCTTTGTTTGACAAGCGCGCATCCTTCGATAATACACGCCCCAGGCGGCAATGTACCGCCAAAATCTTTGCGGAACATCGCACAGGAGCAGCAGATGACGGATCAGGCACAGAATACCGGGGACCAGGAGCAGAGCTTCGCCGAACTCTTCGAGGCCAGCTATGCAGGACAGGGCGAGCCCCTGAACGTGGGCGACAAAATTTCCGCCCGCATCATCAGCATCGGCGCGGAGAGCGTGTACTTCGACACGGGCACCAAAATCGACGGCGTGGCCGACAAAAAGGAGCTCCTGGACGCGGAAGGCAACTTCCCGCACAAGGAAGGCGAGAGCATCGACCTGTATGTGGTCTCCAAGACCCGCAGCGAGATCACGCTTTCCCGCGCACTGGCCGGAGCCGGCGGCTACGAGATGCTCCAGAACGCCAAGGACGCCGGATTGCCCGTTGAGGGCCGCGTCAAGGAGACCTGCAAGGGCGGCTTCTCGGTTGAGGTCATGGGCCGTCGGGCCTTCTGCCCCGTTAGCCAGATCGACGCGCGTTTCGTGGAAAATCCCGAGGCCTACGTCGGCAACACATACAGCTTCCTCATCTCCAAGCTGGAGGAGCGGGGCCGCAACATCGTGGTCACCCGCCGCGCGCTCATCGAGCGTGAGCGCCAGGCCGCCACAGAGGAGTTCCTGGCCGCCGTCAAGCCCGGCGAGGAGATCGAAGGCACCGTGGTGCGCCTGACCGACTTCGGCGCCTTTGTGGAACTGACCCCCGGCCTTGAGGGCATGGTCCACGTGAGCGAGCTGGGCTTTACCCGCGTCGCCAAACCGGAAGAGGCCGTGAGCGTGGGCGAAAAGATCCGCGTGAAGGTGCTGGGCGTGGAGCCCGGCAAAAAGCCCGGCCAGATGAAGATTTCCCTCTCGCGCAAGCAGACCATGAGCGATCCCTGGGCCGACGTCGCGGGCAAGCTCAAGGACGGCGAGAAGGTCACCGGCACGGTTGTGCGCCTGGCCGACTTTGGCGCCTTTGTGGAGATTCTGCCCGGTGTGGACGGACTCATCCACGTGAGCGAGATGAGCTACAAGAAGCGCATCACCAAGCCTTCCGACGTGCTGAACCCCGGCGACACCGTCTCTGTGGTGATCAAGGAGATCGACCTGCTCAAGCGCCGCATCTCCCTGTCCCTCAAGGACGCCGAGGGCGATCCCTGGCTGGAGGTTGCGGCCAAGTACGCTCCCGGCACCCAGGTCACCGGCACGGTGGAAAAGCGCGAGACCTTCGGCATCTTCGTGTCGTTGGAGCCCGGCATCACCGCGCTGCTGCCCAAGTCGCGCATTGCCGTGGCCGTGGACCCCAAGCCCTTCGACAAGCTTCAGCCCGGCGATTCCGTCACCCTGGTGGTGGAGGATCTGCGCGCGGGTGAACGCCGCATCGCCTTGTCGCCCCTTGAGGTGCGTGCCGGGTCGCAGCAGGAAGGCGGCGGCGGCCGCGAGAATTCCGACTGGAAGTCCTACGCCAAGGCCGGCAAGCCCGCCAAGACCGAGGACCGGTCCATGGGCCTGCTGGGCGAAAAGCTCGCCCTGGCCCTCAAGTCCAAGAAATAGCGTTCTCTTGGGGGCCGAGGTCGGGCGAAGCCGGCCTTGCCCCCATTTTTTTTAGCCAGAGAAGAGGAGAGGCATGGCTGAGCCGTACAAGATTATCTATTCCATGATGCGCGTGAGCAAGTTCTATGACAAGCGTCAGGTTTTGAAGGACATTTCGCTGTCGTATTTTTATGGCGCCAAGATCGGCGTGCTGGGCCTGAACGGCTCTGGCAAGAGCTCGCTGCTGCGTATTCTGGCTGGTGTGGACACCGACTTTCAGGGCGAGATAGCCCCTTCGCCGGGCTACACCATAGGGCTCTTGGAGCAGGAGCCCAACCTCGACGAGACCAAGACCGTGCGCGAAGTGGTGGCCGAGGCCGCCCAGGAGACGGTCGACCTGCTGGCCGAGTTCGAGAGGATCAACGAGAAGTTCGCCGAGCCCATGAGCGACGACGAGATGCAGAAGCTCATCGACCGCCAGGCGAGCGTGCAGGAAAAGCTGGACGCTCTGGACGCCTGGGACCTGGACAGCCGGCTTGAAATGGCCATGGACGCCCTGCGCTGCCCTCCGGGCGACACGCCGGTGAACGTCATTTCTGGTGGTGAAAAAAGACGGGTGGCCCTGTGCCGCCTGCTGCTCCAGAAGCCGGACATTTTGCTGCTGGACGAGCCCACCAACCATCTGGACGCGGAGTCCGTGGCCTGGTTGGAGCACCACCTGCAGCAATACGCGGGCACGGTCATCGCCGTCACCCACGACCGCTACTTCCTGGACAACGTGGCGGGCTGGATCCTGGAGCTCGACCGCGGCCGGGGCATTCCCTGGCAGGGCAACTATTCCTCCTGGCTGGAGCAGAAGCAGCAGCGCCTGAACCAGGAGGAGAAGGCCGAGACCGAGCGCCAGAAGACCCTGGCCCGCGAGCTTGAATGGATCCGCATGTCGCCGCGCGGCCGCCACGCCAAGGGCAAGGCGCGCATCAGCGCCTACGAGAACCTGCTGTCGCAGGAGACCGAGAAGCTGGGTCCCGAGCTGGAGATCTTCATCCCCGCCGGGCCGCGCCTGGGCAATCTGGTCATCGAGGCCAAGGGCATCAAGAAGGCCTTTGGCGACAACCTGCTGGTGGACGGCATCGACTTCAACCTCCCGCCGGGAGCCATCGTGGGCATCATCGGCCCCAACGGCGCGGGCAAAACCACGCTGTTCCGCATGATCACCGGCAAGGAGACCCCGGACGAGGGCACACTGCGCCTGGGCGATACCGTGCAGCTGGCCTACGTGGACCAGGACCGCTCCATGGACCCGGAAAAGACCGTGTACGACGTCATTTCCGGCGGAAACGACATCATCAAGCTGGGCAACCGCGAGGTCAATGCCCGGGCCTACATCGGCAAGTTCAACATCACCGGTTCCGACCAGCAGAAGAAGGTCGGGCTGCTCTCCGGCGGCGAGCGGAACCGCGTGCACCTGGCCTCCCTGCTGCGCGAGGGAGCCAACGTGCTGCTGCTCGACGAGCCCACCAACGACCTGGACGTGAACACCATGCGCGCCCTGGAAGACGCTCTGGTGAACTTTGCAGGCTGCGTGCTGGTCATCAGCCACGACCGCTGGTTCCTGGACCGCATCGCCACGCATATCCTGGCCTTCGAGGGCGACAGCCAGGTGAGTCTGTTCGAGGGCAACTGGAGCGAGTACGAGGCCGACCGCAAGGCCCGGCTGGGCGCGGCGGCGGAACAGCCGCACCGCATCAAGTACCGGCACCTTACCCGCTAAGATTGTGCGACACTGGGGCGGGGGCTTTCCCCCGTCCCGTTTTCTCCACGGAGGCGACCATGCGCAAGAACGCTTTGCTTGTCTGGGGCCTGGTCCTCTTCCTCTCCGTCTTTTTTCCCGGCCTGGCCTGTGCGCAGTACAAGAAGCCCGCGGACATCATTCCCACCAGCGCGGGCGATGTGACCATCACTTTTCTGGGGCACGGCACCCTCATGCTCGAGTGGCAGGGCAAGACCATCCACATCGATCCCTGGTCCGCCCAGGCCGATTATTCGACCCTGCCCAAGGCCGACCTCGTGCTCATCACCCACGAGCACCGCGACCACCTGGACACCGGGGCCATCGAGACCATCCGCAAGCCCGGCACTCTGTTCGGCGCCTCGCTCAAGGCCTCGACCCTCATCTCCGGGGCCGTGGTGCTCAAAAACGGCGAATCCAAAGATTTCCTGGGTATCCGCGTGGACGCCGTGCCCGCCTACAACCGCATGCATATGCGCTCCGGCAGCGAACCCTACCATCCGCGCGGCGTGGGCAATGGCTACGTGCTGCACTTCGGCTCCACGCGCCTGTACATCGCGGGCGATACCGAAGTCATTCCGGAGATGGCCGCGCTCAAGGGCGTGGACGTGGTGTTCCTGCCCGTGAACCTGCCCTACACCATGACCCTCGACATGCTGGTGGAAGCGGTCAGGATGCTGGAGCCAAAGATCGTGTACCCCTACCACACCGGCGACACGGACATGGGCGCGGTCCAGGCCCGGCTCAAGGACGTGGCGGGCGTGGAGACGCGCATTCGTCCTATGAAATAGGCCCTTGAAGCAGGCCGAGGCCACAAGCCCCGCGCCGCAGCGCCCCCGGAGGCTCCATGCCCGTGCAAAACGTCCTGCCGTCCTGGTCCGAGATTCCGGCTGCGGCGCGCCGTTTGCTGCTCCACGGGTCCACCGGGCGCGACCACCTGCTGACCGCCGCCCGGCAGGTGCTGTCCGAGTGCGCCAACGCCGACCCACCCGCGCGCCAACGGCTCATGCTCACGGCGCAGAACATGCTGCTGGCCGCCTGGGGCGATGCTCCCCTGGACGGCTCCCTTGCCGAACTTCTGCTTTCCACCCCGCTTTCCGGCTGGCCGGAGCTGCCCCTGCCGGTGGCGAATCTTCTCAAGGCCCAGGCCAACTTCTGGGGGGCTCCCGCGCAGGGGCATCCCTGGTGGAGCGCGCCCGATCAGGCGTCGCGGCTGCGCGTTGCGCGCCAGGGCTTGGCCGATGAGCCCAGGAATTTGTTCTGGAAACTTGCGGCCTGGAACTGCGCCTGGCCTTTGGACGACTGGAACCTGGTGGGCGAGGTGCTGGCAGAAGTTCTGGCCGAGGACTCTTGGCCGCGCACCCTGTCGCCCCTGCGGCAGCGTTTCGCGGCTCAGGCGTTCCTGGTCCGGGGAGACGCCCACAGCGCCTTGGCCAGCCTCAACGCCGCCGCCGGTCTCGCGCCGTTCATCAGCGACGCGGGCCTGCGCGCCGAGTGCCTTTTGCGCATCGGGCAGCCGGGAGCCGTGGACGAGGCCGCCGCCGTGCTGGGCCGCAGCCTGCGCGAGTCCCCCTGGCGCGTGAGCCAGTTGCTGCGCCTCTCCGATCTGCTCTCCGGCGCGCATGCAGCCCTGGCCCCGCTGCCCGGCGAGGCCGCCATTTTGCTCTACACGTTCAACAAGGCCCGCGAGTTGGATGAGACCCTGGCTTCTTTGACGGACTCGGATTTTGGCGGGGCGCGCGTTTGGGCGCTGGACAACGGCTCCACCGACGCCACGGCGCAGGTGCTTTCACGCTGGCGGGAACGCCTTGGCGAACGCCTCACGCTCATCCGGCTGCCGGTGAACATCGGCGCGCCCGCCGCGCGCAACTGGCTGTTGTCCTTGCCAGAGGTGCGCCGGCATCCGTTTGTGGCCTTTCTCGACGACGATGTGTCGCTGCCGGGCGACTGGCTGCCGCGCCTGGGCGCTGCCGTGGCCCGATTTCCAGAGGCCTCGGTGTGGGGCTGCCGCGTGGTGGACGACGCCAATCCCCTGGTGATGCAGAGCGTGGACCTTTCGCCGCTGCCGCCGGGCCCGGAAGGCCCGCCGCTGGTCCTGCCGTCTCTGCACCTGGGCCAACCGGACCTGGGGCAGTTCTGCTACCTGCGGCCGTGCGTCAGCGTCACGGGCTGCTGCCACCTGCTGCGCGAGGCGGACATCGACACGACCGGCGGGTTCGATATCCGTTTTTCGCCTACGCAGTACGACGACCTGGAGCGCGACCTGCGCCTTGCGCTGGGCGGCGGGTTCGCGGTCTACCAGGGCCACCTTTCCGTGCGCCACAAGCGCCGCAGCGGTGCGGCGGCGGAGCGCAGCCTGGCCGACATGGGCAACGCCACAGCCAACACGCACAAGCTGCACACCAAGCATGGAGTGGAGGATCTGCGCCGTTTGCGCGGCCTGGGTGAAATGTGCCTGGAACGCGATATGCAAGAACGCATGCAGCAATTGAAGGAGTCGCACATGCTTTCCTGATGGGAGGAGCCAATGCCAGACGCCAAGCCTCTTGTGTCCATCGTCATTCCCGTGTTCAACATGTGGAAGCTGACCAAGGCCTGCCTGGAGAGCTTGCGCCAGCATACGCCGGGAGATGATTTCGAAGTCATCGTGGTGGACAACGGCTCCACCGACGCCACGAAGACCGGATGCCAGCCCCTGGGTTCGACCCTGTTTCCCCGCCACTTCCGCCTTTTACGCCTGCCACGCAACGTGAACTTCGGCCCGGCCTGCAACATGGGCGCGCACGCCGCCACGGGCGAGCTGCTGCTGCTCTTGAACAACGACACCCTGCTTTCGCCGAATTGGCTGCCACCGCTGGTGCAGGCCCTGCGCGACGACCCGCGCTGCGGGGCGGTCGGGCCGCTGCTGGTCTATCCTGCGGATGCGCACCTTGGGGTGCGCGTGCAGCACCTGGGTATTGTTGTCGAACCGCAGCTTTACCCGAGGCATCTTTACGAATTTTTCCCGGCAGAGCACCCCCTGGCGCGCAAGAAACGGGCCGTGCAGACCCTCACCGCCGCGGCCATGCTGCTGCCGCGCGCGTTATTCTTCGACTGCGGAGGCTTCTGCGAGGAGTACCGCAATGGTGGCGAGGATGTGGACCTTGGCCTGCACATCACCCAGCGCGGTTTGGCGCAGTACTGCGTGCCCCAGAGCGTGGTGACCCACCTGACCAGCCAGACACCTGGCCGCAACGATCACGAAAGGCACAACGCGGAGGTGCTGAAGCGCCGCTGCCTGAAGCTGTTTCTGCCAGACCTGCACTACCACGCCCAGCACGATGGATATGTCTTGGGATTATCGCCCGCCATGATCCCGTACCTTGGCTTGCCACCGCGCCGCGCAGAGCTTCTCCATCAGCGCATGGCCAGCGGATTCGATGCCGGCCTGTGCCGGGAGATGCTCCAGCGGGAGCCGCTTTGGCAAGAGGGGTATGGGCTTTTGGCGCGGTTTGTGGAGCGCACGGGCGCGCTGGCCGAGGCCTGCGCCTTGCGTTTTTTGGAGGCACGGTTTTGGTCCGACCCGCAGGCGCTGGCGGAATTGCATCGCCTGGCCGTGCTGGCTGGCGACAGCGTGCGCGCGGCCTATGCCACGGCGAGGCAGAAGTGGCATTCGCGCCTTGATCGAGCGGAGTTGCTTGCCCCGGCCCGCGAGGCGGCACGGTACATGTCGCTTTTGCAATTGCCGGAGGTGGCCCAGCTCTACGAGCGGTGGATCGCGGAGCATGGCGGTGCGCCGGTGCAGGCTGGCCGCGCCGGATCGCAAGGCTTAGGCGTCAGCTGACCTCGCCCAGGGTGCTCGGCTCGTCGCGTGGCGTCGCGGTCACGCCCAACCGGCCGTCCAGCAAGGCCATGAGCTTCATCTGGTCTTCCACGCTCTCCATCTGGAAGGACAGACCCAAATGATAGGTGTTGTCGGCGCCGACGTTCATGCGCCGCACCTCTGCCCGCAGGGGCAGGTTGATCGCGCGCGCGGAATCGGAGAGCACCAGGTGCAGCACCGTTGAGGGCTCGAGCGGGGCCGTGGACTGGCAGGACAGCCCGCCGAAACTGATGTCCCAGGCCGAGGCCTGGAGCCGTTCTTGCCGCCGGGTGTGGATGGAGAAGGGCAGCGGATCGCTCAGGATGTAGCGCGGGTGCTTGCGCTTGGTGTCGTGGAAGGCCTCCACGCAGTTGCGCCGCACTTTGGCCTGGTACAGGGCCTGGTCGGCGCTTTGCACCATTCCGGCCATGTCCAGCCCGTCCTTGGGGTAGCTGGCCAGGCCGATGCTTACCGTGATGGCGCCCAGATCCTGGCCGGCGAAGATGACGGGGTGCCGCTCCATGGCCTCGCGGATGCGTTCGGCCACGGTCAGCGCCTCGTCGCAGGCGGTTTGGGGAAGGATGATGGCGAATTCCTCGCCGCCGTAGCGCACCACCCGGTCATACAGCCGCGCGGTGTCCATCATGATGTGCGCCACATCGCGCAAGGCTTGGTCCCCGGCGGAATGGCCGAAGGCGTCGTTGAACTCCTTGAAGTGGTCCAGGTCGAGCATGAGCAGCGAGAAAGGCTGGCCGAATCTTCGGAAGCGCTCCATCTCACGCGGCATTTCCTGGTTGAAGGAGCGGCGGTTGAAGAGCCCGGTGAGTTCGTCGCGGTAGGCGCCTTCCTCTTTTTGCTGCAGCAGGCGCACCTCGACCAGGACGGGTTCGCGCACCATGGGATCGACCTGGGTGAAGAAGTCGCAGGTGGCGGTCAGCAGGCTTACGGCGCGGCCCAGAACGGAGCTGAGACCCTGCTGATGCTTCACGATGGCCAGCAGGCGCAGGCGGGCCTCGGCAGGCTCCATCTCCAGCCGCGTCAGCCCGTACAGCGCCTCAGAGTAGATCTCTGGCCCATATTCCTGAGCCAAGGTTTCCCAGTGCGAGGCCGTCATTGTGCTGGAGATGGCGGAGCGTTGGAGCAGGGCCTTGAGCTTGGCGGAAATGGGTCGCCCTGAACGGAAAGGCATTGGCATGCGTTGACCAACCTGTTGGATTTGCTGGGCGGTATTCTGTCTCTGATATGTTCTACGTAGCCGTAGTTGAATGTGCTCAGCCTGTCAAGACAGTAACTATTCTTGACCAAATGAGTACTGCGGTGCAGGATTGGCCTGGCTGGGAAGTGCAGAGCCGCTTTGTCTGGAGGGTGTACTGATGGTGGCAAAGTTTAAAAATGATGACAGCGTGTTGCGTGCACGTGTGGATCAGGTTCTGCGCCGCCGCCACGAGTTGGGCCTTGGCGGCCTGGTGGGCGGACTGGAGACTGTGATCATGAGTGTGGAGCCGGACCGCCTGAAAACTGCGGCGGCGGACTTCCTGAACACCACCGGCTATTTTTTCGGCGCGCCGCTCGTGGATGACATCGGCCAGGGCTGCGTGCTCGAGCTGCCGGGCTCCGCCGATTTTCTCTTCCGCACCCGCGTCACAGGGGCGCGCCCCTTCGCCGCGGAGCCTCTGGGACCCAAGTCTGCGCATCTGCCCGGCACGCGGGTGGAGACCCTGGTTTTTGCCTGCCATGACCTGGCGCGCTTTGTGGACATTCAGAAGCGGCGCGGGGTGCGCTTTTTAACCGACGGCCTGGTGCGCTCCGAGGCCTCCCTGTTCATCCAGACCGCACCTTCGCCCAAGAGCGCGCTGTCCTTCGGCTTTGTGCAGTGGCTCAAGGGCAACCGGCAGTATGTGTCTGGCCGCGTGCGCGAGGGCGACTGGAGCCTGCCCAAGCCCGACAAGGCGCATCTGCGCAACATCGGCATCTTCGACCATGCCTCTGTGCGGGTGCGCGCCCAGGACCGCGACGACGCCATCGTGGAGTTCCTGGAGCTGACGGATTACGAGTTCTCCATGGCCGTGTACGTGGACAATCTGAACTCCATCACCAACGTGGCGCGTCTTGCGGGCGAGCCCTACGCCATGGTCATCACGTCCGGCTTGGGCGAGGCCGCCGCCGGGCAGGAAGGCCCCACCGAGAAGTTCATCCAAAACTACGGGCGGCGCATCCACCACATGGCCTTCCGCACAGAGCGCATTGAGGACACCTTCGCCGGGCTCAAGGCCTCGGGCATGGAGTTTCTGCTGGAGCTGGTGGGTTCGCCCGAGGAAGGTCTCAAGCAGACCTTCAGCCGTCCCTCGCCCCAGACCATGATGGTCAATGAGTACATTCACAGGTATCCGGGATTCGACGGCTTTTTTACCAAGAGCAATGTCACGCTGCTTACCGAGGCCACGGCCAACCAGTAGAACCTCTTGACAGGCCGCGACCCTGCGCCTAAAAGTAAATATATGAACAGTCGTTCAGATGAATTCGGACAGCTTGATGCCTGCGAAAGCACCTGCGTGCACCTGCCGCGTGTGGACAAGGTGCGCGCGGAGTTGCTGGGAGATGACGCGGCGGATGGTCTCGCGGAGATCTTCAGCCTTCTGGGAGACCGCACGCGGGTGCGCATTCTCCACGCGCTGAGCCTGGGCGAATTGTGCGTGTGCGACATCTCGGCGGCCTTGAACGTCAGCCCATCGGCCACGTCGCACCAGTTGCGGCTGCTGCGCACGGCAAAGCTCATCAAGGCCCGCAAGGAGGGCAAAAACGTGTTCTATTCTCTGGATGACACCCACGTGCACTCCCTCATTGCGCAAGGGCTGGAGCATGTGCTGGAGTAGGGCCTCTTTTTTTTGTGTAATCGAATGAATAAATGCTCATATATGAAATTGAGCGCAAAGGACAGACGATGCCGACACAGCTGGTGCTGAAGTATTCCCTTGAATGCTGGGAGGTGCTGCGTGAGGCGGCGCCCTACATGCTCTTCGGTTTTTTTGTTGCCGGAATGCTCAAGGCGCTCCTGCCCGAAACCTGGATGACCCGGCACCTGGGCGGGCGTGGGCCGCTTTCGGTGCTCAAGGCCGCGCTCATCGGCGTGCCGCTGCCCCTGTGCTCGTGCGGGGTGCTGCCTGCGGCCCTGGGGCTGCGCAGACAGGGTGCCGGTGCTGGAGCCACAACGGCCTTCATGATCTCCACCCCGGAGACGGGCGTGGACTCCCTGGCCGTGACCTACGCCATGATTGACCCGCTGATGACGGCGCTGCGGCCCGTGGCAGCCTTCATCACGGCCACCGTGGCCGGGCTTGCGGCCAATCTGCTGCCGGAACGCATGATCCCTGCGCCCCCTGTTTCGTTGGCTCCAGCCAGTTGCGGCTGCGGCGGAGGTTGCGGCAACGCGCCCGCCGGGATGCAAAGACACGGCCTGGCCGCGCGCGTGCGCAGCGGTCTGGGCGAGTCCTTCGGCGAGATGCTGGCCGACGTGGGCGGCTGGCTGATGGCGGGCATTCTTGTGGCCGGTGCCATTTCCACCTTTTTGCCGGAGAACCTCTTCCTCGGCCTGCCGGGCGGGGAGCTGACCTCCATGCTGGTCATGCTGCTGGTGGGCGTGCCCATGTACGTGTGCGCGTCGAGCTCCACGCCCATCGCGGCCTCGTTGATCCTCAAGGGACTTTCCCCGGGCGCGGCGCTGGTGTTCCTGCTTGCCGGGCCGGCCACCAACGCCACCACCCTCACGGTCATGGCGCGCACCTTTGGCACGGCCCTCACCGGCGTGTACCTGGGGGCCATCGTCGTCTGTTCCTTGGCCTTCGGCTATCTGGCAAACCTCGTGTACACGGCTCTCGGCTTCAACATCCACGCGGTGCTGGGCCAGGTCACGGAAGCCCTGCCCGGCTGGCTGGAGACCGCTTCGGCCTTGCTGCTGCTGGCCCTTGTGGCGCGCGCCATGCTGGCAAACCGCCGGAGCCGTGGCCAGCACGCGCAGTGATCCCGGTCTTGCGGGCCTGTGCCGATTGCTGTAGCCAAAGGCAGTGAGCACAAGCAGGAGGAGAGGGCAGGGCATGAGCATTGAGAGCGCAACGGTCCGCAAATTGGAGTTTCAGGATTCCGCCCTGGCCAACAAGCTGTTCGGCCCGCAGGGAGCCAATCTGGCCCTGCTGACCGAGAAGAGCGGCGTGGTCATTGAGACGCGGGGCGGCACGTGCAGCCTCTCCGGCAAGGCCGATCTGGTGGACGTGTGCGCGGGCGTGCTGACCCAGCTTTACGGCTTGCTGCGCGAGGGCAGGCCGGTGCACCCGCAGGACGTGGACTGCGCCTGGCGCATCCTGCTGCGCGAACCCGGCTCCGACATCCGCCGCATCTTTCAGGACACGGTGTACGTGGCCTCGCCCAAGAAGACCATCGCGCCCAAGACCATCAGCCAGCGCGACTACCTGGAGGCCATCCGCGAGAACGACCTCGTGTTCGCCATCGGCCCCGCCGGAACGGGCAAGACCTATCTTGCCGTGGCGCTGGCCGTCTCCGCCCTCATGCGGCGCGAGGTCAAGCGCATCGTACTGGCGCGCCCGGCCGTGGAGGCGGGAGAGAAACTGGGCTTCCTGCCCGGCGATCTGGCCGAGAAAGTCAACCCCTACCTGCGTCCGCTGTATGACGCCCTGCACGACATGCTGGACTTCGCCCGGGTGCAGGACATGCTGGAGACCGGCGTCATTGAGGTGGCCCCGCTGGCCTTTATGCGCGGACGCACCCTGAACGACGCCTTCGTCATCCTCGACGAGGCCCAGAACACCACGCCCGAACAGATGAAGATGTTTCTGACACGCCTGGGCTTCGGCTCGCGCTGCGTGGTCACGGGCGACGTGACCCAGATCGACCTGCCCGCGCACACCCGCTCCGGCCTGGTGGAGGCCCACAGAATATTGCAGGGCGTGCAGGGCATCCGCTTCGTGCAGTTCCACGAGGAAGACGTCATCCGCCACCCGCTGGTGGGGCGCATCGTGCAGGCCTACGAGCGCAGCCTGCGCGAACAGGCCGCCCCGGCCAAGGCCGAAGGCAAGCCATGACCGGCCGAAGCTCCATCACCCTTGATATTTTGACCCCGCCCGCCACGCGGGATCCGCGCTTTCCCTTGGCCCGGCGCGAGGTTCTCGCCCTTCTGGAGGCCCTGCTGGATGCGCTCGGCTTGTCGGACTCGCACCTGTCGCTCACCCTTGTGGACGACGAAGGCATCGCCGCCCTCAACGCCAAGTTTCTGGGCTGCCAAGGTCCAACCAACATCCTGAGCTTTCCCGAGGGCGACCCGGAATGCCCGGAGGAATTGGGCGCGCTGTTCCTTTCCGTGGAGACCCTGGCCCGCGAGGCCTTTCTCTACGGCCAGGACCCGGTGGAGCATCAGGCCCGGCTGCTGGCCCACGGCCTGCTGCACCTGGCGGGCCTCGACCACGGCCCGGAAATGGACGCCCTGACCGACCTGGCCGTGGAAACGGTTTGCGCCGGGGCCTGAAGTCCGCACAGCCCCTTTACATCCGCTGCCCGCTTGGGCAAAATACCCTTTTTTGCACCAAACGCCCCCCGGCAGTTTTTTTCGAGGAGAATCCGCCATGCCCAGACATTTCCTGAACATTCTGGACCTCTCCAAGGACCAGGCGCGCGCCGTGCTCTTGCGGGCCAAGGCCCTTAAGGACGGCAATGTCCGCACCAAACTCCTGGATGGCAAGACCGTCATCCTCATTTTCGAAAAAGCCTCCACGCGCACCCGCGTGTCCTTTGAGGTCGCCGTGCGCCACCTGGGTGGCCAGACCGTGTTCCTGACGCCCAACGAATCGCAGCTGGGCCGCAACGAGCCCCTCAAGGACACGGCCCGCGTGCTTTCGCGCTACGCCGACGCCCTGGTCGTGCGCACCTTCGGCCAGGAGAAGCTGGAAACATTGGTGGAGTGGGGCAGCATCCCGGTGGTCAACGCGCTCACAGACCAACACCACCCCTGCCAAGTCATGAGCGACGTGCTGACCATGTTTGAACGCACTCCGGACCTGTGCGCCCTCAAGGTGGGCTGGATCGGCGACGGCAACAACATGGCCCATTCCTGGATTGAGGCCGCGGCGCAGTTCGGGTTCGAGCTGACCCTGGCCTGCCCCTCCGGCTACACCCCGGACTTGGACATTCTGGCCAAGGCGCGCCAGCTGGGCGCGCGCATCGTCCTTACCGAGGACCCGGAGCTGGCCGCCCGCGGCGCGCACTATCTGAACACGGACGTCTGGGCCTCCATGGGCCAGGAGGCCGAACAGCTCCGCCGCGAGGCCGCCTTTGAGGGCTATCAGCTGAACGACAAGCTGCTTTCTCTGACCAAGCCCGGCTGCAAGGTTATGCACTGCCTGCCCGCCCACCGGGGCGAGGAAATCTCCGACGAGGTCTTTGAGGCCAACGCGGACATGATTTTCGACGAGGCTGAGAACCGTCTGCACATGCAGAAAGCCATTCTCGAGTGGGTCTTCGAGGCCCTGTAACCATATTTTTCCACGCAAGGGAGTCGATTCATGAGTTCCATCAAGAAAGTCGTTCTGGCCTATTCCGGCGGGCTGGATACCTCCATCATCCTTAAATGGATCAAGAACACCTACAATTGCGAGGTCGTCACCTTCACCGCCGACCTGGGCCAGGGCGAGGAACTGGACGGCGTTGAGGCCAAGGCGCTGGCCACCGGCGCATCCAAGGCCTACGTGGAGGACATCCGCGAGGAATACGCCCGCGACTTCGTGTTCCCCATGCTGCGCGCCGCCGCGCTGTACGAGGGCCGCTACCTGCTGGGCACCGCCATCGCCCGCCCGCTCATCGCCAAGCGCATGTGCGAGATAGCCGAGGCCGAAGGCGCCCAGGCCGTGGCCCACGGCGCCACCGGCAAGGGCAACGACCAGGTGCGCTTCGAGCTCACCGCCATGGCCCTTTCCCCCAAGCTCAAAACCATCGCCCCCTGGCGCGACTGGGACATGAAGTCCCGCTCCGATCTCATCGCCTACGCCGAAAAGCACGGCATCCCGGTGCCCGTCACCCAGGCCAAGCCCTGGAGCCAGGACGCCAACCTGCTGCACGTGAGCTTCGAGGGCGGTGAGCTGGAAGATCCCTGGAACGCGCCCGCGCCCGGGTGCCATCGGTACTGCTCGCCCATCGAGCAGGCCCCTGACCAGGCCGAGGAGATCAGCCTCGACTTCGAGGCCGGCAACGCCGTGGCCTTGAACGGCAAGCCCCTTTCGCCCGCGCAGATGGTGCTCACCCTGAACGAGATCGCCGGCCGCCACGGCATCGGCCGCGTGGACATGGTGGAGAACCGCTTCGTGGGCATGAAGTCGCGCGGGGTGTACGAAACGCCCGGCGGCACCGTGCTGCATATCGCCAAGCGCGACCTGGAGGGCCTGTGCCTGGACCGCGAGGTCATGCACCTGCGCGACAGCCTCATTCCGCGCTACGCCGAGATGGTCTACTACGGCTACTGGTTCGCGCCCGAGCGCGAGGCCCTGCAAGCCCTGGTGGACAAGACCCAGGAAAAGGTCACCGGCACCGTGCGCGTGAAGCTCTACAAGGGCAATTGCGTGCCGGTGGGCCGCAAGTCGCCGTACTCGCTCTACCGCATGGACCTCGCCACCTTCGAGGAGGATGTGGTCTATGATCAGGCCGACGCCGCCGGGTTCATCAAGCTCGTGGGCCTGCGCCTGAAGGGCCGCATGGCTGGCAAATAGAATATCCGGGCGCGTGCCCCCCCCCGCACCCCTCGCGGCAGATTGGGCATGCAGAGAAGATCCTCCACCCCTCTCTGCGGGTTCCAAGGGGGAGCTTCCCCTTGGCCGAGGGGGGCCGGGTGGGGCTTGCGTCTCACCCGGAATGAGTGACAAAGCGCCGGGAGGGCGATGCCATGACCAAGAGAATGTGGGGCGGACGCTTCGCCGAGGCCGCTGCGGCCTCGCTTGAGGAATACACCCAGTCGGAGAGCTTCGACCGCGCCCTGTACCGCGAGGACATCGCTGGCTCCAAGGCCCACGCGAGCATGCTTGGCGCCACCGGCATCATTAGCCCGGACGAGGCCGAGGAGCTGGTGCGCGGCCTGGACCAGGTGCTGGCCGAGATCGAGGCGGGCAGCTTCGAGTGGAAGCGCGAGCTGGAAGACGTGCACATGAACATCGAGCGCAGGCTCACGGAGATCGTGGGGGCTGTGGGCGGCAAGCTGCACACGGCGCGAAGCAGAAACGACCAGGTGGCGTTGGATTTTCGCCTGCATGTTTCCGCAAGGCTTGAGGTGTGGAGCGCGGAGCTGGCGCGGCTGGTGGATGTTCTGGCCGACCGGGCCGAGGAGCACAAGGCCACGCTGCTGCCCGGCTGCACCCATTTGCAGCCGGCCCAGCCCGTGAGCCTGGCGCAGCACCTGCTGGCCTATGCCCAGATGTTCCGCCGCGACCACGAACGCGTGGCGGACTGCCAGAAGCGCGTGCGCGTTTCGCCCCTTGGGGCGGCGGCCCTGGCCGGCACCACGCATCCCATCAATCCGGCGCTGGTGGCCGGTGCCGTGGGCTTCGAGTCCACCTTCGCCAACAGCATGGACGCGGTTTCCGACCGCGACTTCGCGCTGGAGGCCCTGTTCTGCGGCAGCGTGGTCATGATGCACTTGAGCCGCATGTGCGAGGAGATCATCCTCTGGGCCAACCCAAATTACGGCTACGTGCGCCTGCCCGATGCCTACTCCACGGGATCAAGCATCATGCCGCAGAAGAAGAACCCCGACGTGTGCGAACTCATGCGCGGCAAGACGGGCCGGGTGTATGGCGCGCTGACCACGCTGCTCACCATCATGAAGGGCCTGCCGCTGACCTACAACCGCGACATGCAGGAGGACAAGGAGCCGTTCTTCGACGCGGACAGGACGGTGAGCGCCTCGGTGTCCATCATGGCCGACATGCTGGCCGTGCTGGAATACCAGCCCGCGGCCATGCGCAAGGCCCTGGACAAGGGATTTTTGAACGCCACCGAACTGGCGGACTACTTGGCCGCGCGGGGCCTGCCGTTCCGGGAGGCGCACCACGCCACGGGCGCGGCGGTGGCCCTGGCCGAGAAAAAGGGCGTGCGCCTGGAGGACTTGAGTCTTGAGGACTTGCAGGGCTTTTCGGCGCTCGTCGGTCCAGACGTCTTCGCCGTGCTGGAACACGAGGCGGCCGTGAACCGCCGCGCCCTTTCCGGCGGCACCGGCCCTGGGCCTGTGGCGGTGCAGTTGGCGAACATCAGGGCTTGGCTGGCCAGTCTGCGCTGAACGATATTCGGCATCCCGAGTAAATGAGAGGGAAGCGTCCGCAAGGGCGTTTCCCTTTTTTTCAAAGAAAACTATGTGCATTTTAGAACATGGGTTGCATTTTCCTGGGATATTGTCCTAAAGACTTTTTGAATAGAGTCACAGCCATCCGATCCCGGAGGGAATCATGACGACGTACACCGTGTACAAGGAGCAGCTGCCCGGGCTGTTCGAGAAATGGAGCCAGACGCATGCGCTCTATGTCCCGGCGAAACTGCGCGAAGGCTTCTACGATCTCGTGCCTTGGAAGAAGGATCTTGAGATCGCGTGGGACTTCGATGTCGCCTACAATTCGCCCAAGCGCTTTGTTTTGCCCCCGCGCGAAACGCTGATAACCTTCAACCGCAAGACCTGCGAGGCCGCCCCGGTTTTTGAGGCTCCGCCGCAGATACTTTTCGGCGTGCACCCGTACGACGTCAAAGCCCTCAACCAGCTGGACCAGCTGTTGGAGACCGGCGCGCCGGACCAGAATTATGTTCGCCGCCGCGCCGCCACGGTGATCATGGCCTATGAGCCCCTCACCGTCTCATCCACGGCCTTCTGGGCCAGCATCGGCGCCGCCACGGCGGCCCACGGCTACGACCTCTACTGGACCAAGATCGGCCCGGCGGCCTTCACCGTCGAGGTCGGCTCCGCCAAGGGCGAGGAAATGCTCGCCATGTGCGGGCCGCTTCTGCTCTCCACCGCGGGCGACAAGGAAGGCGCGCGCCGCGCCAAGGCCCGTGTTCTGTTCAAGGCCCGGCGCACTGGCCTGCGCTACAACTGGGAAGAAACGCCGCGCCTTTTGGCCAAGTGCTGGGATTCGCCCCTGTGGCGGCGTTATTCGCAGATGTGCCTGGCCTGCGGCTCGTGCAACCTGGTGTGCCCCACCTGCTACTGTTTCGATATCCGCGAGGAAGCCGACGACTTGCTGGAAGAGGGCGTGCGCTACCGCGAATGGGACGGCTGCATGCTCGAATCCTTCGCCAAGGTCGCGGGCAACCACAACTTCCGGCCCAAAGCCCAGGACCGTTACCGCCACCGGTACTTCCGCAAGGGAAAATACATTTACGACAAGATCGGGGAGCTTGGTTGCGTGGGCTGCGGGCGCTGCGTGCGCGCCTGTACGGCGGGCATCGCCAATCCCCTCAAGGTGTTCAACGAACTTTGGGAGGAGACTGTCCATGAACACTAAACCCTTCTCGCCGTATGTGCCGCGTCCGGTCACGCTGGTGGAGAAGACCAAGCTGTCGGATTTCGTCACCCGCTTCACCTTCGAGCAGGACAACGGCAAACCGCTGGCCCACAAGCCGGGCCAGTTCGTGAACCTCTCGGTGTACGGCATCGGCGAGGCTCCGTTCTCCATCAGCTCGCCGCCGCGGCGCACCCAGAACACCTTCGAAATCGCCGTGCGGCGCATCGGCGCCGTGACGGGCGCCCTGCACGCGCTTGAGCCCGGGGCCAAGGTCGGCATCCGCGGGCCGTACGGCAGTTCGTTCCCGGTGATGAAGTTTGTGGGCAAGGACGTGCTCATCGTGGCCGGCGGCCTGGGCTATATCCCCCTGCGTTCGCTCTTGTTCTACCAGTTGCGCCACCGCGACGAGTTCGGCCGCATGGTGCTCATGGTGGGCACCCGCGAGCCCAAGGAGCGCATCTTCGTCGACGAGATAGCGGATTTGGCCAAAAGCGGTGATGTGGAAGTGCTGGAGACCGTGGACATGCCCGACTCCACCTGGAACGGTAACGTGGGCGTCATCACCACGCTTTTGCCCAAGGCCGAGCTTGACCCGAGCAATACCTTCGTCGCCATGGTCGGGCCTCCGATCATGTACCGCTTCGTCATCGCCGAGTGCCGCAAAAAGGGCATCGCCTCGGATCAGATCTTTGTTTCGCTGGAACGCAAGATGAAGTGCGGCCTGGGCAAGTGCGGCCACTGCCAGATCAACGAACTCAACGCCTGCATCGACGGCCCCGTGTTCTGCTACACGGACATCGAGGCCTACCAGGAAGCCATTTAGGCGCTGGCAGGAGGGGGGACAACCATGGCTAAGCCCAAAATCGCCTTCTTCGACTTCGCCGGATGCGAAGGCGACCAGCTCCAGATCGCCAACCTTGAGGAGCGTCTGCTCGACATTCTGGGCCACGTCGAGGTGGTGAGCTTCCGCGAGGTGGTCACCGGCCACTCCGACGACTATGATGTGGCCTTTGTCGAAGGCTCCATCACCAGGCCGGAGGACGAGGTCCGCCTCAAGGAGATCCGCAAGAACGCCAAGGTGCTGGTGGCTCTGGGGGCTTGCGCGGCCATCGGCGGCATCAATTGCCTCAAGAACTTTCTGGCGGAGAACGTGTACCGCGAGGAAGTCTACGGCGCCAGCGCACGCTGGTTTCCCACCTATGCCGCGCGGCCGCTCAAGAGTGTGGTTCAGGTGGACGCGGAAGTTCCCGGCTGCCCCATCGACCCCACGGAGTTTGCGCGCATCACCAAAGAGCTGCTCCAGGGCCGCACGCCCTGGATACCCGACTTCCCGGTGTGTGTGGAATGCAAGCAGGCGGGCAACGTATGCCGCTACGAGATGGGCCGCATGTGCCTGGGCATCATCACGCGGGCGGGCTGCAAGGCCGCCTGCGTAAGCCAGGGCGCCCACTGCTGGGGCTGCCGCGGCCTGGTGCCCGGCGCCAACCTCGACGCCGCGCGCATCGTCATGGACCGCGCGGGTTCGGACCGCAAGGCCACCCAGGACCTGCTGCGCTTTTTCCTGGGAGATACCGGCGCGGCCCTGTAAACGCCCCTGTGACGACTGCCACCGGCCCGGCACTCGGGCCGACGAGAGGATAGGACCATGGCCAAGACACCAGCCAAGACCGCCAAGCCCCAGGCCAAATCTCCGGCCACGCCCATTTCCGTGCCGAAGGAGACCCCAGGGGCCGTGCCCGGAGCCAAAAAGGTTCACGTGCATTACCTGACCCGCGTGGAAGGCCACGGCAACATCAACGTGGAGATCGAAGCCGATGGCACGGTCAGCACCTGCCGCTGGGAGGTGCCCGAGGCGCCACGCTTCTTCGAGGCCATGCTGGTGGGGCGCGACTACCGCGACGTGCACCACATCACGTCGCGCATCTGCGGCATCTGCGCCATCGGCCACCAGTTGGCCAGCCTGCAGGCCACCGAGGACGCGCTCAACATCAACGTGAGCGAACAGACGCACCTGCTGCGCCGCCTGGCTCTGCACGCCGAAAATCTGCAAAGCCACCTGCTGCACATCGCCTACTTGGTGCTGCCGGACCTGATGGGCGTGGACTCCATCCTGCCCCTGGCCGCCACCCACAAGGACGCGGTGCTCAAGTTCATCGCCGCGCGGCGCGTGTCCAACGAGTTCAGCAGGCTCATCTGCGGGCGCACCACCCACCCGCAGCGGATGACCCCAGGCGGGTTCACCATGTTCCCGTCCACCGACGACCTCGTGTCGCTGCGTTCCATTCTTGTAGACACCCTGGGCAATCTGGACTTCGCCGTTGATTTTTTTGCCGGCATCATGGACCGCGTTCCGCAGTTCGAGCGCAAGACCGAATACGTTGGCCTCGTCTCTCCGTCGGAATACGCCATGTACTGGGGCGAAATAGGCTCCACCATGGACGAGCGCAGGCCCATACGCCAGTACCGCAACATCTCGCGCGAGTACATCATTCCCACCTCCACAGCCAAGTGGACGAAGAACCAGGGCGAGTCGTACATGGTGGGCGCCCTGGCGCGGTTCAACCTGAACGCCGAGCACCTCATGCCGCGCGCCCAGGCGGCGGCCAAGAAGCTCGGCCTCAAGAAGGGCTGCACCAACCCCTACATGATCACCATCGCCCAGCTCGTTGAGTGCGTGCACACCGTCGAGGAATCCATCACCCAGCTTGAGGAGCTTCTCGCCCGCGGACTGCGCGAGGAAGCCCCGGCCAAGGCCACGGTTTCCGCCGGGCGCGGCGTGGGCGCGGTGGAAGTGCCGCGCGGCATCCTGTTCCATTTTTATGAATACGACGACCATGGCCGCATCTTCCAGGCCGACTGCGTCATTCCCACCAACCAGAATCACGGCAACATCCAGAAGGATTTTGACGCCCTGGTGCCGCAGCTTACGGGCCTGAGCGAGAAGGAGCTGGAACTCAAGCTGTCCATGCTCGTGCGCGCCTACGACCCGTGCATCAGCTGCTCCACGCACTGCATTGACGCGCGTGGACTGGATACCGGGGCGCGGAGCCTGGTGAAGATCACCAGGAAAAGCTAGGGAACAAAACGGCGGGGGGGACGATGTCCCTTCGGCCTTGGCAAAAGAAAAGGGGACCGCAAGGTCCCCTTTGCCGTTTCCGGAAAGCGCTGTGCGCGCGTTGCGCGGGCCGGGAACCGACCCTATTCCTCCGCTTGTCCTTCGCCAGGCCCTTCCTGCGCCAGCTTCATGTTCTTGGCGTAGGTGGCGGCGTTGGTGCCCGCCACGCAGCCTTCGCCCACGGCCTTGGCCATTTGCAGCGGCGCGCCGCAGATGTCGCCAGCGGCGTAGACTCCGGGCACGTTGGTGGCCTGCTTCTTGTCGGTATCGATGTACTTCATGGAGTCGTCGAGCTGAAGGCCCAGCGAGGCGGCCAGCTCCAGCACGCCCTTGGCGCCCAGCTCTATGAACACCCCCGCCACGGGCAGGGTGGTTCCGTCGGCCAGCTCCAGGCCGTTGACCTGCGTTTCGCCCCGGATGGCCTTGACCTTGGCGCCTTCGTGGATGATGGCGCCGCTGCTGGCCAGCTTGGCCTTGAGGGCGGGGGAGAAGTCCAGGGTCTCGGCCACAAGATGCACGGTCTTGGCCAGGGAGAGCAGGGTGAGCGCACCGCCCGCCGCCGCGCTTTGGCCGCCCACCACGGCCACGTCCTCGCCCCGGAAGAAGCCGCCGTCGCAGTCCACGCAGTATGATACGCCGCGCCCCAGCAGTTCCTTTTCGCCCGCAACGCCGAGCTTGTTGCGCGTGGTGCCGGTGGCCAGAATCAGGGCGCGCGCGCAGACCATCGTGCCGCCTTCGGTCTCGATCTCGAAGCACAGCCCGGTGTGGGTGATGCGCAGGGCGTCCTCCTCCAGCACCTCGGTGCCGAAGCTCTTGGCCTGGGCCATGCCGGTGGTGAGCATCTCTTCGCCGCTGGTCTTGAACATGCCGAGAAAATTCTCCACATGCGCCCAGAACAGGCTGCTCTTGTTCAGGCGGCCCAACATGAGCACGCGGGTCTTCTTGCGCGAGGCGTGGATGGCGGCCTGGATGCCCGCAGGGCCGCAGCCGAGGATGATGACGTCGTAGATGGGATGTGGACTCATGGCAAACTCCTTTGCGCCGCAGTGGGGCAAGGGAGCATATTAAGCACCTTCCAGCCTGCGGGCAAGGTCGGCGGTGATTTGTCGGCGCAGGGCGAGCAGCGGTTCGTGCCGGGGCATGCTGTCGAATAGGGTGTCCAGGTAGCCGCGCTCGGCGAGCATGCGGCAAGAGGCCTGGTAATTCAGGTCGTACAGCCAGCCGATTGTCATGAGCTTGAAATCGTTGACGTAGACGATTTTTTGGTAATTGCCCGGCTCGCCGCGCAGCAGGTCATCCAAAACGTTTTCGGAGTAGGCCAGGGGCTCGTCCTTCACATCCAGGGCGACCTCCGGGTGGAGCTGCTCTTTCTGGGCAAAGTGCTCGATCATGACCTGGTAGATGTCCAGCTTGTCGCTGTCGCGGATGGCGCGGGCCACGGTGAGCAGCTCGGGCGAGGGCAGGGAGGGCAGGCTGCGCATGTTGTGCAGGTAAACCGCGCCCAACACCAGGCGGCGGGTGGGGGCGGGCACGTCCGCCAGCATCTTCTCGCGCAGCAGGTGCTGCACGCTCAAGGCCGCATGGTTGGCCGAGTCCTTGTCGCGGAAGGTGCGGAAGCGCCGGTACTGGGGAAAGCGGCCCACGTCGTGCATCAGGGCGGCCAGGCGCGCGGCCAGCAGCAGGTGCTCGGGAAAGCCCTCGGCGGTGGCGATGGCCTGCGCGAGGTCGTGCACCCGTTTGGTGTGGTCAACCTTGAGTGCGTAGGCGAAGGTGTCGCCGGGCTCGTTCAGGAACGGCGCGGTGAAGGACTCGAAACGCCCGGCCACCAGGCGCACCAACGCCTCGTTCATTGCTCCAGAGCCTTCTTCTTTAGTTCATACTGGGCCTTGCTCAGTCTCCCGGAACGGTACTCCGCCTCCAGGGCGGCCAGGGCCTTGCGCCGGGCCTCGTCGGCTTCACGCTCCATGTCCTTGTCGCGCCAAATGCCGCCAGGGCCGTAGAGCATGCGCAGAAAAACGCAGATGACCGCCAGGATGGCGGCGGAAAAGGCGTAGGTGGCCAGACTGGTCTGCCAGTCGCCTCCGAATCCGGAATTGAACGGCCAGCGGTCCCATTTCGAGGGCAGGGAGGCCTGGGCCGTGATGTTCAGGGCCATGGTATGCAGATCGGGCATGAAACGTGCGCCTCCGGGCAAGGGTGTGGTCCGGGCTGCGGCCCCGGCCTGGTGGCAGAGATACGTGGACTCGCGCTCTGTGGCAAGCGCGCCGCGGCAGGCCGGGATGATTGTCTCTTGCCGGAAGTTCGGATATGAAGCTGGCTGAAGGGAGACGCTCATGCGCATACTCATCGCGGAAGACGACGCCACCAGTGCGCGCTACATGTCTGGCATGTTGTCGCGTTTTGGGGAGTGCACCGTGGTCGAGGACGGCGAATTGGCCTTGACCGCGTACCGGGCCGCCCTTGAAGAGGACAAGGCGTTTCAGCTCATCTGCCTGGACATCATGATGCCGCGCAAGAACGGCCAAGAGGTGCTGGAGGAGATCCGCCGCCAGGAGTCGGCGGTGGGCATTGCCCACGGCCAGGGCGTCAAGATCATCATGACCACGGCTCTGGGCGATGTGCGCTCCGTCATGAGCGCCTACAAGGGCGGAGCCACGGCCTACATCACCAAGCCCATACTGACCGAACGGCTGTACGAGACGATCTGCAGCCTTGGCTTCGAGACATGAAGCAAGGATAAAAAAAATGAAAGCAATGGTAAAAACCCTTTCGACCCTGCTGGCCCTTGTGCTGACCTGTGCCCTGATGACCGACGCCGCGCTGGCCAAGCGCATGGGCGGCGGCGGCTCCTTCGGCAGCAGAAGCGGTTATTCGCGCAGCTACAGCCCGTCCAGTTCTCCCTCCGCACCCACCGCCCCTTCGCGGTCCACTGCTCCCGCGCCCACCAGCGCTCCGATGTCGCAGCCGCAATCGCCGGGCATGTTCTCGCGCATGGGCTGGGGGTTGGGCGGCTTCATGGCCGGCGGGCTTTTGGGCTCCATGCTCTTTGGCGGCGGCATGGGCGGCTGGGGCGCTGGCGGCGGCATTGGCCTCATGGATATCCTGCTCATCGGCCTGGTGGTGTTTCTGGCCTTCAAGCTTTTGCGCCGCAAGACCGCTGCTCCCGGCGCGGAGGCCCAGCGCGGCTGGCAGGCTGCTCCCGGCGCCGATCCCCGCTCCCGCGCGGAGCAGAGCTGGGACAACCTGCGCTCCACCCCGGAACAGGCCGGCACACAGGCCGGCGGCTTCGGCGTAACGCCTACGGACGCGGCTCAGGCCGGGCCGGTGGTTCCGCCGGGCTTCAACGTGCCGGAGTTCCTGGAAGGGGCCAAAACCGTGTATGCGCGGTTGCAGCACTCCTGGGACCGCCGCGACATGGACGACATCGCCCTGTTCACCACGCCGGAGGTTCTGGCCGAGATCCGTCGGCAGGCTGCGGCCGACCCCACGCCGTCCAAGACGGAGCTGCTGCTGGTTGACGGCAAGCTTCTGGAGTTCCGCGAGGAGCCCCAGGACACCGTGCTCACCGTGCTCTTCGACGTGCTCATGCGCGAGGACGCCAGCGAGGAACGCCCCAAACAGGTCCGCGAGATCTGGCATTTTTCCCGTCCCACGGGGAACCTGGCGGCCAACTGGCGGCTTGAGGGCATCCAACAACTGGAAGCCTAGCCCGTTTTCATCCTCTCGCTATTCAGAAGCCCGGAAGCCTATTCCGGGCTTCTTGCTGCAAGGAGCAGTGCATGCTGAAGCTCAAGGACTGTTTCAAGGTCTACACCACCGACCAGGACAAGGCCGCGCCGCCCGCCCAGACCGTGGCCAGGGTCAAGGCCCGGCTGGACGAGAAGTGCCCCGGCGTGCTGGAGCAGACCACGCGCGTGGACACCGGACGCCTGGGCATTCCGGTGTTCATGAGCCTCTGCGGGCCCGAGGCCCGGGCCGTAATGCCCACGCGCAAGCAGATGGGCAAGGGCGCGAGCCCGGACCAGGCCGAGGCCTCGGCTCTCATGGAGCTTGTGGAGCGTTTCAGCTACTTCAGTTTCTGGGCCGATGAGCGCAATTTCACCCTGGCCACCTGGTCCGAGGCGCAGGCCCTGTTCGGCGCGCAGCTCGTGGACATCCGGCAGATCTGCCAGTCTGTGGACGACGACCTGACCCCGGAGAACGCCCGCAGGCTCATGGACCTTGTGCGTTGGCGCTTTTGCCCGGTGCTCAACGTGGCCACCGGCGAAACCTGCGTGCTGCCGCTGGACTGGTTCAAGACCCTGAACGAGTTCAACGGTTCCTCCGCAGGCAACACGCCGGAGGAATCCGTGCTGCAGGGCGGCTGCGAGCTGGTGGAGCGCCACGTTTCCGCCCTGGTGGACCGCACCGCGCCGGAACTGCCCACCATCAATCAGGAAACCCTTACCGACCCGGTGCTGAAGGACCTGTGCCAGCGCTTCCGCAAGAATGGCATTTTGCTGCTTCTCAAGGACTTTTCCCTTGGCATGCCCGTGCCGACCATTGCGGCCCTGGCCTTTGACCCCACGACGTTTCCCGCCTTGAGCGAGATTGTCTACACCGCAGGTACGGCGGCTTCGCCCGTGAAGGCCGCGGTGCGCGCCGTTACGGAAGTGGCCCAACTGGCCGGAGACTTTGAGTCCGGGCGGGTGTACGAGGCCTCCGGCCTGCGCAAGTTCACCGATCCCGCGCAGTTCGACTGGCTCCTCAAGGGGCCGGTGGTGGACCTGGACAGCCTGCCGAGCGTGGAGGACAGCAACATCCGCACCGAGGTGGCCCGCCTGGCCGACGGTCTGCGCGCCCAGGGCTACACCCTGTACACGGTGGAGACCACGCGCGCCGATCTGGACGTGCCCGCCAACTACAACCTTGTGCCGGGCTTTGACTTTCGTGAGCGCACGGCACACCGCAGCCTGGGCCTGTTTGTGGGCCGCAAACTCGCGGAGGAAGCCCCGGACGAAGAAGCCTTGGCCGGGCTGGCCGTGCTGGCCGAGGTGGCCCCGGACGCCTACTATTTGCCATTCTTTCAGGCCTTGCTGGCCCTGCGCCTGGGCGACATCTCCGGCGCGGCGGCGCTCTTCGCCAAGGCCGAGCCCGTGCAGCCCGGCGTGGAGGAACGCGCCCTGTGCGCCTTCTATCAGGCCTATGCCCTGTCGCAGGAGGACGCCTGGGAGGCGGCCATGCCGCATCTGGACCGGGCCATCGGCCTGGACGGAGAGGTCAAGGAATACTTCAACCTGCGCGGAGTGGGGCGGTTCAAGGCCGGGCAGTACGTGCTGGCCAAGGATGACTTCCACGCCGTGCTGGCCCTTGATAGCGGTTCGGCCCCGGACCTGGCCAATCTCGGTTTGTGCCACAAGTTCCTGGGGGAGCGGGAGGATGCTCTGCACTGTCTGCAATCGGCCCTGGAGCTGGACACCAGCCTGGAGTATGCGCGCAACCACCTGAAAGCTCTGCTCGAAAACGTGGAGAAATAAAAATCCTCCTGAAAGGCGGAGATACTTCCAGACCGTATTGACCCGGCGCGCGAAATCCTTTAGTTCAGCACTGACGCGGGACTGGGGTAGCCCAGACTGCGGCGAATTTGGAACCAAGCGGTTATGGCTTCATCCATAAGATCCTAGAGGAGGACGACGAATGGCTATTCTTGAATTCAAGGGCAAAAAATTCGAGGTCGATGAGGACGGTTTTCTGCTGAAGTTTGAAGAATGGAGCCCGGAGTGGGTTGAGTACATCAAGGAGAGCGAGGGCATCGCCACCATCTCCGAGAGCCACCAGAAGGTCATCGACTTCCTGCAGGACTACTACAAGAAAAACGGCATCGCCCCCATGGTGCGCATCCTGTCCAAGGTGACCGGCTACAAGCTCAAGGAAATCTACGAGCTGTTCCCCTCCGGCCCCGGCAAGGGCGCCTGCAAAATGGCCGGCCTGCCCAAGCCCACCGGCTGCGTGTAAGCCACACGGTTCATTGCATTTGAAGAGGCGGGAGCTTATGCCCCCGCCTCTTTTTTTTGGTCCTGCCACCGTGGCGGAGGACCTGGAGTTTCGTGCGCTCCCTACTTTTCCGGTTCGGCCATGCGGATGGCGCAGAACTTGCCGCACATGCCGCATTCCTTGCCGTGCTCCGTGCCCTGCGAGCGCTGGCGCACCAGACAGGGGTCCAGGGCCGCATCGGCCATGCCCTTCCAGTCCAGCTTCATGCGGGCCTCGCTCATGGCGTTTTCTCGCGCCACGGCCCACGGGCGGCCAAGGGCCGTCTCGCCGGCCTGGGCGGCAAGACGCGAGGCCAGCACGCCCTCGTGCACATCCTTGGCATCGGGCAGGCACAGGTGCTCTGCGGGCGTGAGGTAGCACAAGAAGTCCGCGCCGTATTGCGCGGCCAGCGCGCCGCCGATGGCTCCGGCTATGTGGTCGCGTCCGGCGGCGGTGTCGGTCACCAGCGGTCCCAGCACATAGAGCGGCGCACCGAAGGTGGCGCGCTTGATGCCCTGGATTTGGGCCTGCACCAAGTGCAGGGGCACGTGTCCCGGTCCCTCGATCATCACCTGAACACCGGCGGCCCAGGCGCGGCGGGCCAAAACGCCCAGGGTCAGCACCTCTTCCCACTGGGCCGGGTCTCCGGCGTCCACGCCCGCGCCGGGGCGCAGGCCGTCGCCCAGGCTGATGACCACGTTGTGCTTGCGGCAGATTTCCAGAAGCTCGTCATAATGGGTCAACAGCGGGTTCTCCTGCCTTGTGCGGCGCATCCAGCGCGCCAGGATGGCGCCCCCGCGCGACACGATGCCCAGCTGGCGCGAACCGTCCTGGGCCAGCTCGGCTCCGCGCCGGGTCAGGCCGCAGTGCAGGGTCATGAAGTCCACGCCCTGTTCGGCCTGCTTGGCCACCTCGGCCAGCAGCTCTGAGGGCTCGAACCCGGCGGGATCGCGGCCGGACTCGGTGCACTGCTGGGCCACGGCGTAGATGGGCACGGTGCCCAGGGGCAGGGGGCTTGCGGCCAGCATGCGCTGGCGGATGCCGTCCAGGTCGCCCGCGGTGGAGAGGTCCATGACCGCGTCGGCCCCAGCGTTCTCGGCTATCTGTAGTTTGTCGGTCTCGCCGGAAAGGTCGCTGGTGAGGGGCGAGGTGCCGATGTTGGCGTTGACCTTGACCCGCGCGGGCTGGCCGATGAGCGTGGCGCGCACGTTTGCGTGCCTGGGATTGCCAAGCAGGGTCAGGCTGCCCTGGTCGATGCGGGCCCGGATGTCCGCCTCGGTCATGCATTCATAGGCGGTAAGCGTGGCCACGTTTGCGGCAAGCATGTCCGCAAGGGCTGGGTTGGCTTTGATGATGGACAAGGCGTGCTCCTCGGTTCGCCGCGATGGGCGGTTCGCGTAGGGGCATGCGTTGAGGCAGGGGGGGCGGAGACAAAGGCCCGGTCCATTTCCTCCAACGGCATGACCCGTATCAGGTTCCACGGTCGGCTCCGGCGGCAGGAGCCCTCTCAGCCCGGTTCCCCGGACTCCCGTATGGTGAAATGCTGGCAATGAACGAGTTTTCTTGCTAGCGTCAGCAGCGGTGGAAGTCAACCACCGCAATGACTGGAAGGAATTGGGCCTGCCGGGTAAAACTTGGGCTTGGCCTCTTGCAATCGGCAAACATCGGGCGTATATGGCCCTTCTTCAAGTGAACACTGAGCACGGAGATTACCATGAAGAAAGATATCCATCCCACTGTGAACGAAGCCAAAGTGCGTTGCAACTGCGGTTACGAGGCTGATTTGCTCACCACCAAGGGCAAGGAAGTGACCGTTGAAATTTGCTCCAACTGCCACCCGTTCTACACGGGCAAGCAGCGCTTCGTCGACACCGCCGGCCGCATCGACCGCTTCCGCAAGAAGTACGCCGCCGTCGCCGACGCCAAGAAGTAGCGCTCCTGCGCGCATACTGGAATGCCTCTGTTGGATTCCCAATGGAGGCATTCTTGTTTTCTTTCGTCCGGCCTTCTTCTCGCGCCTGAAACTCGCGCCCATTCTTCGCATCTTTGACTTCGCGAAGGTCGGACTTATCTGGAAGGGGCCTGCCGGGCGGTCCGGCTGGCCGTATCATTGGCCCATGCCCCTTGACCATCCAGAGGTTGCCCCCTTGAGACGCGCTCTCTTTCCCTTTCTCACCGCCGCCCCCACCGTGGGCGGCCAGGCTGTCATCGAAGGCGTGATGATGCGCGCGAAAAACAGGCTGGCCATCGCCGTGCGCAAGCCGGACGGCCAGATCGTGGTCGAACTGCGCCCCTGGTTCTCGCTCACGGAAGCGCCCATTTTGAAGAAGCCCTTTTTGCGTGGCTTCCCGGTGCTTCTGGAGACCCTGGTCAACGGCATCAAGGCGCTCAATTTTTCGGCCATGCAGAGCGCGGAAGGCGAGGAGGGCGAGAGCGAACTCACGCCCTGGCATCTGGTGGTGACCATGATCGTGGCCCTGGGCGTGGCCCTTGGGCTTTTCGTCGTGGTGCCGCACTTCCTTTCCGCGGTCATGCAGTGGGTGGGCCTGTCCGGCGACGTGGAGTCCCTGAGCTTCAACGCCTGGGACGGCCTGTACAAAATGGTCGTGTTCGTGGGCTACATCGCACTCATCTCCTTCGTGCCCGACATCCGCCGCGTGTTCCAGTACCACGGGGCCGAGCACAAGGTTATCTGGAGCTTCGAAAGCGGCGAGACCCTCACCGTGGACAGTGCGCGTGCCAAGAGCCGCCTGCACCCGCGCTGCGGCACGTCGTTTCTGCTGTTCGTGCTCGCGGTCAGCATCTTGCTGCACACGGTGATGGTGCCGTTTCTGCTTACGTTGTACAAGCCGGATGTCTTCCTGCTCAAACACCTGTATATTGTCGTGGCCAAGCTGTTGTTCATGATCCCGGTAAGCTGCGTGGCTTACGAGATCATCCGCATGGCCGGTAAGTTCAATTCCAATGTGCTCTGCCGTATGCTGTGCTGGCCGGGGCTGGTTCTCCAGATGCTCACCACCAAGGAGCCGGACGACAGCCAGATCGAGGTCGCCATGGCCGCCCTGAAGTGCGCGGTGAGCGAGGAGGGCAGCTGCTGATGTTCGCAAAGCTTGAGCAGATTGAGCACAGCTTTTTGGACCTGGAACGGGAACTCGGCGCGCCCGAAGTCCTGGCCGATCAGGAGCGCTACCGCAAGGTCGCCAAAAGCCATGCCGACCTTGGGACCATTGTCCGCGCCTTCCGCGAGTATAAGCGTTTGAGCCAGGAACTGGCCGATAACCGCGAGCTGCTGAAGGACGCCGATCCCGAGATGCGCGAAATGGCCGAGGCCGAGTCCGAAGGCCTCAAGGCCAGCCTGGAAAAGCTGGACACCGACCTCAAGCTCATGCTTCTGCCCAAGGACCCGCTGGACGACAAGAACAGCATTCTGGAAATCCGCGCAGGCACCGGCGGTGATGAGGCCGCGCTCTTCTGCGCCGATCTTTTCCGCATGTATACCCGCTTCGCCGAACGCATCGGCTGGCGCGTGGAGCTGCTTGACGCCAGCCCCACTGACACCGGCGGCTACAAGGAAGTCATCGCCTCCATTTCCGGTGAACGCGTGTTCAGCAAACTCAAGTGGGAAGCGGGCGTGCACCGCGTGCAGCGCGTTCCCGCCACCGAGGCTCAGGGCCGCATCCACACCTCCGCCGTCACCGTGGCCATCATGCCCGAGGCCGAGGATGTGGACGTGAACATCCTTGGCCTCGGGCATGATG
>Ga0209373_10001022_pt1 | contig 36788 bp, 33 predicted proteins | sample Higcelweek5metaG_FD_187173 | JGI IMG/M metagenome (GOLD analysis project Ga0209373, IMG submission 187173) | Freshwater pond sediment microbial communities from the University of Edinburgh, under environmental carbon perturbations - High... | ecosystem: Environmental > Aquatic > Freshwater >... | reverse complement strand
CGTTCCACAAGGTTGTGATCTATCACGACCTGAACCGTGATGGTCTGCGACAGCCGGGAGAACCGGAAGTAACCGGTATCGGCCCCCTTGGTCCCAAAGAAGAAGCAGCTGTGCTGCTGGAGGTAGTGACACCTCGAAATGCACTGGATGGTGCCGTTGAAAAAATCACACTGACTGCCGCTCCTGAGTCAACTCAGGGCAGGATGGTTACGGCGGAAGCCCAAATCGGCTACTCTCGTCCAATGCTTCAGCTGACCATGAAGGGACGCGAAGGCAGAATGGTGCCAGGAGAACTGATGACGGTTGAGCTGGATGTGTTAAACCGCGGCTCAAACCTTGCCAGACTTGTAGACCTTGAAATCCGCTGGCCGGAACAAGCTGAACTGGTTGCTGCTGACCATCCGGCCTCAAAAGCACGTCCCGGCGTTTCAAGCTGGCATTTCAATGAACTCGGGGCAGGGGAAAAACGGACGATCAAGGCCTCATTCAGAATCAAGTCCGGCACCGTGGTTGGCACTGGCGTGCAATTAAAGAGTTTGCTGACCTATCAGGATCTTGCAGGGAACAGGTATTAATATGCGATTACGAGATGTCACATTACCGCTTGTGATGCTGCTTCTTTGCGGTGCCTCTGTTGGATGGGCAGCTGACTTTATCTACACTCCAAAACCGGCAGATGCTGATTCAGCCGAGGGGATTCGGGTTCGGGAGATTACGGTAAAAAAGGGAGATACCCTTTCGCGTCTCTCCAAACAACACTCTGGCCGGGGCTATTACTACCCACAGATTCTGCTTTTTAACGAAATCAAAAACCCGCACCGGATCAAACCAGGTCAGGTGGTACGTGTTCCAGTTTCCCGCAAGGTTGCAGCTGCAAAGCGATCAGCCAAGGCAGCAGCATCAGCGAATGTCAGAAAAGAGTTGCCGCAGACCCAGCCTGCCCCGGTAGTAGCAGAAGTTCAACAAAAGCCGGTTGAAAAACCGGCACCGGTTAGCCATACAGTCACCAAGGGAGAAAAGAACGCTTACCAACGTGCCGTTATTGCCTTTAAAAAAGGAGACTGTGATAATGCCATCAAACTGTTTGATGAGTTTATCAGCAGCCACCCCTCTTCAACGCTGTTGCCGGAAGCAACGCTGAATCGAGCTGAATGTTATTTAAAATTGTCGGCAAAACAGTAAAAAAGCGGGGGCCCCTGACGAGGCCCCCGCCTTTTTACTGTTTTGCTCGACAGGCTTCAGGCTACGGCCAGGTAACCACAACCCCCCGCATTCTGCCTCCTTGTGCATCACGGTATTGTACCAGTTTCAATCCAGCTACCTCTCCATGGCGAATTTCATACCCCTCCTTAATCTCTGATGAGATCGGACGCATGGTGGTGGCTCCCGTCAACTCTTTTAACATGCTTGTATAAAAGGATTCCTGGATACCTGCACCACTCAGGTCTAATACCTGAATAGCCTTGATGGTGGAATCTTTTGCACGATAAACCCGATACTCAGCAGTCTGACCACGGTAATTACTCCAGCCTGGGTGGTCCTTGGCGTAACCGGGTTCATGCCCCTCTTTGGGAATAAAGCCGGGTAATGTACGGGGTCTTCCCACACCATGGGACACAAATTGCTGTGTTACCGGTGTAGAAGGTGCTGCAGGAACCGCAGTGGCAACTGGCGCAGCAGGCGCAACTGCCATGACAGGTGCTTTTGCAACAGCCTTAGCAGGAGGTAACTTGGTCGCCTGGGCCACCTTTGGTTTCTCCACAGGAGTGCGGCTCGCGCGATCCTGCAACAGGCTCACACCAACGACGACGACAACCGTAACAACGCCAAGCATAACGTCTGTACGCTTAAACCAGGGGCGCGGCTCTTCCAGGTCGGAGATTAACTGCGGGTCGTGGCTGAAGCCCCGAATGCCGTGTTCCTGACCAGAACGGGAAAAGGTATCGGCCAGCTGATCAGTATCATCAGCGTGTGTGTCAAGCTGGTTACTGAAATCAGAGATGATTGAACGTCCAGTACGAGTTGGCAATGCATAGGTAGGCTGGGGGATTTCCTCCTTTTTCCCATGTTCCGCTGCTTCTGACTGGGAAGTCAACGGTAGATGGGGCTGCGGGGCTGGTTGTTCTGGCTCAGCTTTTTCAAACGGCAATTCAGGCAGTAACAGCTTCTGCCCCGATACTTGCAGCGGCTCTGCTGCTACAGCCTGGGGCGGCTTCTCATAGGTTTTCGTTCTTTGCAACGGCCTGAAAAGGCTCTGCACAGATTTGTGCAACTGTTCATCCTGAAGCGACGGATCGAGGACCATCTCAAATCGTGAAGCCAGATCGAGATCGAGCGTGGCAGTACTGCTGATCAACGCAAAACGGACAGCGCGTTCTCCCAGCTTTGATTTAAGATGTTTAAGCAGGATATCTGCCGACAAACCGGCCAGATGGTTCTGGATTACCACCACAGACGGTTTATGCTGCTCGATCTCTTCAATGCCACGATTGATTTCACTGACGACAACAAGCCCGGTATGCTCCTGGACAAGCTGATCAAACAGCATACTCATACGCGGTATATCGGTTATTACAAGTACATCCATAGATAGGCTCCCGATTTACTCGGCGCTATAGTACGTGAAGCATTGATTGCAGGCAACAGCGAAAACGCAGCCTTTCACTTGCTATTGCAGGAGTGTATCAGGTACTATTCATGATTATTTTTTTCGAGGTACTCATGTTGTCAATAGATTTAGTTAAGGAATTACAGCGTATTGTGGGTGACGACAATGTTGCCACTGATAAGCAGGATCTCATCTGCTACGGCTACGATGCCACCCAGATGGAATTTCTTCCTTCTGCTGTGGTGCATCCGGCCAATGCTGAAGAAACAGCAGCGGTACTTAAACTGGCCAACAGCAGTAAGTTACCGGTTTTCCCACGTGGCGCCGGCAGCGGTTTTACCGGAGGTTCGCTGCCCAAAGCTGGCGGGGTGGTGCTGGTGACCACCCGTATGAATAAGATTCTGCGAATCGACACGGAAAACCTGATAGCCGAGGTGGAACCAGGAGTGGTGACCGAGGATTTTCAGAAAGCGGTGGAAAAACTGGGGTTGTTTTATCCTCCTGATCCGGCTTCACTGAAATTTTCAACGCTGGGGGGAAACGTTGCAGAGAACGCCGGTGGCCCCCGCTGCGTCAAATACGGAGTAACCAAGGATTTTGTAATGGGACTTGAGGTTGTGCTCCCAACCGGTGAAATCATCCGTACCGGTACCGAAACCTATAAGGCCGTGGTTGGTTATGATCTGACCCGTTTGCTGTGTGGCAGCGAAGGAACCCTCGGGGTAATCACCAAAATCATTTTTAAACTGTTGCCGCTGCCTGAAACCAAGAAGACCATGCTCACTATTTTCGACTCCATTGATGGCGCAGCGCAGGCGGTCTCAACCATCATCGGTGCCAAGATCATTCCCACCACCCTGGAATTCATGGATTATGCAACTCTGCAATGCGTTGAAAAGCGCTTTAATCTGGGGATACCGCCGGAAGGCCGTGCGGTGCTGCTGATTGAGGTGGATGGCGAAACTGAACTGGTTGAAAAGCAGGCAACCCGTATCCATGAGCTGATTAAACCTTTGGGGTTGGTACAGTTCCGGGCGGCCAAAGATAATGCCGAATCTGAAGCACTTTGGAAGGTACGGCGGCTGGTGTCACCATCATTGCGGGACGTAAATCCGCACAAGTATAATGAGGATATCGTAGTACCACGTAGCAAGGTACCGGTGGTGATCCGCCAGATAGAACAGATTCAGCAGAAGTATGACATTCCGATCGTCAACTTTGGCCATGCCGGAGACGGTAATATCCATGTCAATGTTATGATCAACAAGGAGGTTCCTGGTCAGGAAGAAAAAGCGCAAGAGGCGATCAAGGAGATCTTTCAGGCGGCACTTGATTTAAACGGTACCATGTCCGGTGAGCATGGCGTTGGTCTCGCCAAACAGCCGTTTATCGAAATGGAGTTGAATCCCGCCCAGATCAAGGCGATGCAATCGATCAAGCTGGCGCTTGATCCCAATAATATTTTGAATCCCGGAAAGATTTTCCCGTGGAAGGAGTTTACCGATGCAGCATGATGACGCCAGGGAGCGGCAGGAGTCCTCATTGATCGGCAGGATACTCTCACTTGAGGTCGCACTGTTTTTGATGGGCGTGGCATCACTGATCTATGGTTTGGTCAACGGCATCGGAACCAATATCTTCTTTGGTGCCCTGATTATGCCAGGGGCTTTCATCCTGTATAAGGTCAAGAAAAAGGATTGGAAGGCCCATTGGGCAGAGCTGGAAGAACAGCAGCGTCGTCAGCAGGAGCGTGATAAGGAGCGTAAACGTGATAGTAACTGAGCCGGAGATTGTGCTGGCCTCTGCATCGCCCCGTCGCTCCGAGCTCCTGGAGCTGGCAGGTATCAGGTTCCGGGTGGCCCCGGCAGATATACCGGAAGAGCCGCTGCCTGATGAAGAGGCGGTTCCCCATGCACGGCGTTTGGCTGAAGAGAAAGCCCGTACTGCGGCACTACGAGACGAATCTGGCCGTTTTTTTATCGGTGCCGATACCATTGTGGTGCTGGATGGACGAATCATGGGTAAACCAGTGGATGGCCAGAATGCCTGCCAGATGCTATCAGACCTGTCTGGCCGCCTTCATGAGGTGGTCACTGCCTATGCGGTGTTTGACAGACAGACCAACGCCTGCATCACAAATGCGGTCTCCACCGGTGTCCGTTTCAGGAAGCTGTCGGAAAAAGAGATTTCAGACTACGTACAGACCGGATGTCCACTTGACAAGGCAGGAGCCTATGCAATTCAGGGTGGCGCCGCCCATTTTGTACGGGAAATTTCTGGTTCCTATACCAATGTCGTGGGGTTGCCAACCTGTGAACTGGTTGAAACACTGCAGCAACTTGGAGCGCGGTAAGATGTCCATGATTGCCAATAACCTTGCAGCGATTCAGGCCCGTATCAATCGAGCCTGTGGCATCTCCGGCAGGCAGACGGCTTCCGTCAGGCTGGTAGCGGTTTCTAAACTGCACCCCGCCTCAGTTGTAACAGAGGCAGCGGCAGCCGGACAGATCCTGTTTGGTGAAAATTATGTACAGGAGCTGACAGACAAGGCCCACCAGATTACCGAACCGGTCCAGTGGCACCTGATCGGACACCTGCAAAGCAATAAGGTCAAGTATCTGCCCGGTATTGTCACCATGATCCACACCGTTGACCGTCTCTCACTGGCACAGGAGATTAACCGACAGTGGCGTGACAAGCAGGGTGCTCCTTGCGAAATACTGGTACAGGTTAATGTTTCCGGCGAGACCAGCAAATCCGGCACCACCACTGCTGATGCCGTTGAGTTACTACGAAACATCGCCAGACTGCCGTTTGTCAAGGTACGTGGACTGATGACCATGCCACCGTTTTTTGATGATCCTGAAGCGGCCCGTCCCTATTTTCGTGAGCTGTGTCTGCTGGCAAACCGGATCCGGTCAGAGGCGATAGCGGGTGTTGAGATGGACGAGTTGTCAATGGGAATGTCCGGCGATTTTGAGGTGGCAATTGAAGAAGGAGCAACCCTTGTTCGGGTGGGAACCGCAATTTTTGGTGAACGATAGTCTGAATACAACAGGAGTCACACTATGAAACGGCTGTTCGTTGTAATGCTGTTGATACTACCTCTGTCGGCTGGAGCTGCAACCTATTCCTGGACCGACGCAAACGGCACCATGCATTTTACCGATGATCTTGGCTCTGTGCCCAATAAATATCGGGCGAAAGCGCTGCAAAAAGCCGCTGGTGAGGAAACGCCCCCCCAGGCTTCCGAAGCACCTGCAACTAAATCTGTAGCATCAGAGAAGAAAACGGACCCGAGTGTAGCGGCTTCTGACAGCACCAAAATCAGCCCTTCCACCCGCTTTGGCGACCGCACCGCCGGAGAATGGCAAGCTGAATTTAGAGCCTTACGAGGACAGCTCAAGACGATTGAACAGCAGATGGATGAACTGAAGCGACAGGGAGGCGATGGCAAAACCCTGCTTACCACTGCAATGATTGCTGAGATGAACGCCCGTAACAAACAGCTCAATCAGGATTACGCAGCTGCCAGGGTACGCTTTAATACGCTGGTTGAGCAGGCCAACAAGGTGGGACTGCCGCAGGAATTCGGACAATAGCAGTAAGCACCCGGCAACAAAGTTGGGTGCCATTTCGCACATGTATTTGCTGCCGACTGCCTTACTGACGGTTCAACTCCTCAAGCACCTTGATCACAAACCGTTGGGCAGACTCAACCGCCAGCCCAATATTCCAGCGTGACATATCCCGGTCTTCAACAAGATTACTGATACCACGAATCTCCAGACACGGGATACCGTAACGCATTGCCACCAATGCAATGGCAGCACCTTCCATGTTTTCGCAAATCGCCTGATAGCGCCGGGCCAGCTCCTGTCCCCGCGCCTTGGTGCCACTACAGCTGGAGACGGTTACAAAGCGTCCGCGCACCAGTTGCAGACCGTGGCTATCCGCCAGTTGCACCGCTTTCTCCGCTTCATGTCGCGCCAGGGGAATCGTGTTGTACCAGCTTCGGCCACCTTCCTGCAGCATCGGCAGCCCCATCTGTTTCAGGTCCAGCCAGCCATCAGGAGAAACCACCCCTTCATCACCGAATATCTCGTCACTGGCCACGGCCAGGTTCCCCACCGTCAGACCGCTGCCGGGATAGGCCCCGCCACAGCCGGTACTAATGACCAGTCCGGGACGATAACGTTCGATCAGTACAGTTGCTGCGGCTGCAGCGTTTGATTTACCAACGCCCCCGGCACAGCAGGCCAGATTGGTGGCACCGATACGCCCTTCTGTTACCCCATACATGGCGTATGCATCAGTGTAGGGATCATGCAGTGTATTGACCAGAAGTTCAAGTTCACGGGGGACAGCAGAAAGGACCAGGGCCGGTTTCATGGCAGTTGTCCGCCGCGACGATCCAACTCTACCTCCGCGTATGCCGAATGATTGTGGATTGATTCAAAATTCTCCGCTTCGACCGTGAACCAGATAATGTTCTCAGTGGCAGCCAGCCGTAAATACGCCTCACGCACCATATCCTCCACAAAGCGGGGATTCTGATAGGCCTGTTCGGTGACATGTTTTTCATCGGCCCGTTTTAACAGGGCGTAGAGTGGACTGCTGCCACACTGTTCAATCAGCTCAACCAGATCCTCAATCCAGATAAAATCCTTATACCGAACCTTGACCGTCATGATGCTGCGCTGGTTATGGGCTCCAAACCGGGAGAGCTCCTTGCTGCAGGGACAGAGCGAGGTAACCGGCACCTTGACCCCCAGCACAAAATCCAGCTGGTCTCCGCTCAGGCAGGCATCAAACTCGCAGGTATATTCCATCAGGGAGCGAGCCTTTGAGACCGGTGCAGCCTTGTCAATAAAGTAAGGGAACTCCACTCGTAGATGGGCCGTCTCAGCCCCCAGCTTCTGGCGCATCTCCTGCAGGATATCCTCCAGCCGGTCCAGGGCCATCTGTTCACGATAGCGGTTCAGGATTTCCACAAAACGGCTCATGTGAGTGCCCTTGAAATGATGCGGCAGATCCACATACATATCCACAGTGGCTACAGTATGTTGCAGGGTACGATGCTTGTCCTGTACCACAATCGGGTAGGAGATGTTCTTGACTCCCACCTTGCGGATCGGAATCTTGCGATGGTCGCGGCTTTGCTGCAGATCCGGCATGGTTTTCATGGGCATGGGGTATCCTCCTCCACCGCCTCCTGAATCGCCTGCCAGACCGCATCACGGCCATCCTTTGAAAGGGCTGAAAAATGAATCAGCTGTGACTTGTCAATCTGCAATTTTGTGGCAATGGCAGCGGTCTGTCTGGCCCGTTCGTTTTTGGTCACCTTGTCGCACTTGGTCAACACAATAATCGGGCGGCGATTATAGGCACGCAGCCAGCCCAGCATCTGCAGGTCTTCGTCAGAGGGTATCCGGCGAATATCAAGGATCAGTACGACCCCGCGCAGCGATTCACGGCCTGACAGGTAACGCTCCATCATCGGTCCCCACTGACGTTTGACATCCAGCGGAACCTTGGCGTAACCGTAACCCGGCAGGTCAACCAGATTAAGGGAAAAGGGAACGCCGGTTACGCAGAAGAAGTTGATCAGTTGGGTCCGCCCAGGGGTGGAGCTGGTACGTACCAGCGCCTTGCGTTCAACAATAACGTTGATCAGGGATGATTTGCCTACGTTTGATCGACCGGCAAAGGCGACCTCGGGTAAATCAACCGGTGGATAGTCAGCCGGTTTAACGGCACTTTTTATGAAGGTTGTCTGATGTATGCGCATGGTCTGCAGTATAGGTGGTGATGAACTCTGCGGCAAGCGTTTCTATGGGGGATTTGGAACTGGTCGGGTACTTCATGTCAGCTGCCCCTCCCGAACCTGCACCTGAATCGTTTTGATGCTGCGGGCTGTACCGCCAAGCTCGCGGTACAACAGAGCAAGAAAGCGGATCGTAACCAGGCGGTGCAGAGCGGCCTGGGTCAGACGGTAGAGCCAGCGACGGATGATGGATGGACGTTGAGAGCCGAGCAAAAGCGGGCAGTAATCTGATAAACGCAAGGTCACCCGTAGACCGCCATCCGGCAGGGACTGCAGGAGTATGGACAGCTCGCCACGGTCACACTGGGCCTGCTGAACCAGCTGGCCACCGCAGATCCTCAATGACAACCCCTGGCCTTCTTCTGTGACACTGGCAGCTGCTGGCAGAAAACTGAGTAGCGGAATCCTGCCCAGCAAAAGAAAAGAAACGCCTTCTGTGTTGCTGGCCGGTCGTACCAGACCAAAGGTAAGACGCTTGATGGCGGCGAGGTAGTAATCAAGCACCCTGGCTGCGGTGAGGTCCGTTATCAAATCAGGTGGCAGGTCGGTCCACTGGATTGAAAAGACGGAGTTGTCTTCTACCAGTACCTGTTGGCAGGCAATCTTTTGTGGCTGTTCAGTGTGCATGTCTGCTAGTGTGCCACAAAACGGTCGACTTGCCAGCAGATGATTTTATGGCAGAATAGGAACACTATGAAAACGGACACAACCCCAAGCATACTGGTCACCGGAGCTGGTGGATTTATCGGCCGCAGGCTGGTCAACGAACTGCTTACACGTGGTTACCGGGTCCGCTGTATGGTTCGCAAGCCAACGGATCTGCCTGCCGGGGTTGAACAACTGCAGGGGGATCTGCTGAAACCGGACAGTCTGTCCGCCGTGCTTGAAGGGATAACCACCGCATACTATCTGGTTCACTCCATGGGGGCTGGCAACGGTGATTTCGCCGAGCAAGATCGTCTGGCAGCCCGTAATTTTGTTGCTGCCGCAGATGCGGCCGGGCTACAGAGGGCTATTTATCTGGGGGGACTGGGTGAGACCGGCGACAATCTGTCCCACCATCTGGCCAGTCGGCTTGAGGTAGCCACTATCTTGCAAACCGGCCAGTTCAGCACGACCTTTTTGCGGGCTGCAGTGATCATCGGCTTTGGCGGCTCTTCCTACGAAATGGTCCATAGTCTGGTAAAACGCCTGCCGGTGATGATTACCCCCCGCTGGGTTGCGACCCGTAACCAGCCGATCGCAGTGGCTGATGTAATCGCCTACCTGGCCGGTTGTCTGGAGGAGCCGAAGACCGCCGGTGAAACCTTTGACATCGGTGGCCCGGATATCCTGACCTATAAAGAGATGATGGAACGTTTTGCTGCCCTTGAAGGCAAGCGGATCTGGATTATTCCTGTGCCGGTGCTTACGCCAAAACTCTCATCCTACTGGGTGGGACTGGTAACACCGGTAAAATCATCCATCGCCATCGCCCTGATTGAAGGTTTGAAAAATGAGGTAATCTGCAGGGATAACCGGATTCGTGATCTGATCCCGATCCGCCTGACCCCTTTTGATGAAGCCATTCAAACGGCCCTGGCCGAACAAAATCAAGGAGGTTTCCAATGAAGAAGATCGGTGTTGTGCTTTCTGGTTGCGGTTTTCGTGACGGCAGCGAAATCCATGAGGCGGTTTGTGCCCTTTTAGCCATTGATCAGGCCGGTGCCGAAGCGGTTTGCATGGCGCCGGACATTGAACTGAGTGAAATGAATCACTGCAGTATGGAGCTTACCGGTGCCAAGCGTAACGTGCTGATGGAATCAGCCCGTATTGCCCGTGGCAAGATCAAGGATATGAGCACGGTAAAGGCGTCTGATCTTGATGCTCTTGTCTTTCCCGGCGGTTTTGGCGCTGCACTTAATCTATGCGATTTTGGTCAAAATGGTGCTGCTGCTACGGTTAACCCAGAGGTGGCCCGATTAACAAAAGAAATCCATACTGCCAAAAAACCGATTGGAGCTATCTGTATCGCTCCGGCTCTGATCGCCGCAATTTTGGGTAAGGATGCCGGACCTACCCTGACTATCGGTACTGATCCCGGTACTGCCGCCGAGATTGAAAAGACCGGTGCCAAACATCAGGACTGCCCCGCAACCGGTTTTGTCGTTGATCAGGACAACATGATCGTTTCCACCCCTGCCTACATGCTGGCCGGACGTATCTCGGAAGTTTATGAAGGGATCGGTAAGTGCATCAAGGCGGTTGTTGAGATGGCCTAGGAGCCAGCCCCTCTCCTTCATGGGGAGGGGCTGGGTGGGTACGTTTCAGGTTAAAAAAGCAGCTGATCAGACGGCAGAAACGGCTCAAGCCGCTTGAACAGCTGATGAAGCCGTTCGGCATACCAGGGGATGTTCAGATCCGGGTGTGCCGGATCAAAATCCGCAACAAACCTGCAGTAATCATGTGCCGCAATATTTTTTGAGTTTCCCGTTACATAATAGCTGATTCTGTCCCCGATCTTCCATGTATCAGCAATTGAGAGCGCCAGTTCGTAGACCGCTGCCCGGTTTCGCTTGCCTGCCAGCACCGCCTGCAGATAATTTTCTGGTGTGTCCGTCAGCGTCTCGGTACGCATCAGCCAGGTTACCGGACAATCATGGACCGTCAACCGCCGCAGATAGTGTGCATACAGGCCTCGAACCTCTTCTACCCTGTTTTTAAGCAATAATATTAGCGCCTCCTGCAAAAACTCCAGCAGGTACGGCTCCATACTGCGCGATGAAACCCTTCTGCCCCGGTACACCATGGTGCCATCCTGCTCCAGCATGGCATAACTGTTCTGGCTATAGACAAAGATCGACTGATACTGCCCGCCACACTGCAAATCGATTCCATTGGGCAACAGTTCTGCCAGATGCCGCGTTAATTCAGCAATCTCTTCCCTGCCATCATGCCCTTCCGCAGGTACAAAACAGATCGACTGCTGGTCAACTGAGAGCGGTTTCGCCCCCTGCTCTTTAAGCCAAACCAGCAGATCTCCGGTTATCACACGCCCGAGCCGTTTAACCTCTGCAGCTGAAACCGGGTCAGCAAAAAGCAGGGAGCTACCGTCCAGCAGTTCAAACCAGGCTGGCAGCAAGAAAGACCGCAACGATACTTCGGCCGATTCATTCTGGCAGCAAACTCGTTCGCACAATCCAAGCAAGGGCAAAAAGCGGTTCAGATCATCTCCCGTTGGAGCGATCCTGTATGCAAGCATGATTGATACAGGCAACGCAGACAGATCGCACATCGCAACCGGCCCAGCCTGCCCCCGTTGCAAAAACTCATGCCCACTCTGTTCCGATTTTTTTGGTCGTATGACTGGCGATGGCAATGCATGGCGCTGATTGAGGTATTCCTGAATCAGTAAGGCATTGACTGAGGCGGCCATCGGTCTGGTGATTGCCGACTGAAAACTGACCGGGTAAAGCTGTGTCTGCCGATACCAAGGTGCAGCAAGCCGCTGATACAACCCAAGCAGTATCAGCGCTTCATGTTGTGCAGTGCAGCCAAACCATTCAGCAACCTGCCGTAGTCCTGTTCCTGGCAATGGACGCACACGGCGGTCATAGTGTCGTACCAGCGAGACTGTATCAATGACTGATCTGCCGTAGACAGCATAATTTTTTTGCTGCCCGGTTCTATCTGTCCCTGGCAGCAGGTGTGGTTCAGTTCCATCTCTGCCCCAACCGAGTCGTAACCCAAAATGTTCAGCCCGCCTGATAATGACAGGCAGATCAAAGCTGTTCAATCGGTAACCGGTTAGTATATCAGGGTCTTTTTTCTTGATTATCCTGGAGAGCCGTTCCAGTATATCCGGTTCTGCCATCGTATCAGTTTGCACTACTTCCTCGTAACCACTGTTATCAGCCAGTGACAGTGCAGTTATCCGTATATCTCCAGATTGCTTGCCGGTTCCTTCAGTGGTAACCGCCATGCAGAGCACCCGTACGTCATCCGGCGCCAAACCATAAAAAAAACGTATGCCGCTTGTAATCAGAAACTGCTGACAGATGTCTGAAATCCCGAACCAGCTTTCAGCATTACTTTTTTGCTGCAAATGATCCCTGAGCTGGCACCAGTCATGCCAGGTTTTCGTTTCTGCCAGATAACAGAGAGCACCGCTTCCGACAAGCCGTTGCCATGTCGCGCTAACAGGAGAACTGGCAAGCATGGTTGAATCTGCCAATAGAAAAAATGGCTTAAAGGGATAATCGTGAAAGACAACATCTTGGCAGGTTCGGCAAAAAACACGTACAAACGGCCCTGCAGGCTCAACCGCCACAACACCGGCTACGCTGGTTGAACCTGTAACATTAGAGGGCTGTTGGTGGCTGGTATGGTTCATTGCGCCAAGTATAGCGTAAAATTATTCGCTGTCAGCCAGACATAAAAAAAATCGGCGTTACCCGTAAGGTAACGCCGATTATACTGTCAGCTGAATGTAACAGCTTATTTTGCGTGCTTTGCCAGATAGCTGGCCACACCTTCAGCAGTTGGCTTCATGGCTTCATCGCCTTGCTTCCAGTTGGCTGGGCAGACTTCGCCATGGGTGTCGGTAAATTGCAGCGCATCAAGCATCCGCAGGGCTTCTTCAACACTACGTCCAAGCGGCAGGTCGTTGATTACGCAATGACGTACCACACCTTTGGGGTCAATCAGGAACAGGCCACGCAGAGCAACACTGGCCGGGTGCTCAATACCATATGCCTTGGTAATCTCTTTGTTCAGGTCGGCAACCATTGGGAACTGGACCTGACCAATACCGCCGTCCTCAACCTTGGTGTTTTTCCACGCCAGGTGGGTAAACTTTGAGTCGATTGAGATGGAAAGCAATTCACAGTTTCTGGACTTGAACTCATCCAGCTTCTTGTTGAATGCCAGGATTTCAGAAGGGCAGACAAAGGTAAAGTCAAGCGGGTAGAACAACAGATACACATACTTGCCCTGGTAGCTGGAAAGAGTGATCTGGCCAAATGAGTTGTCTGCCATAACGGCATCGGCGGTAAAATCAGGAGCTTGCTTGGTAACGAGAGTACAGGTTGACATAGTTGTTCTCCTTATTGGGATGGGTTGATTTGTTGTATGAATAAATTGATACCAATCAATCAGCAGCTTGTCAAGAGGATAAAAAGAGTCTTTTTATCTTTTTACAAGTAGGGTGAAAAAAGTCGTGCCGCACTGTCCCGAAGCTTGACTGGCAGAGGTCGCTGATCCATCTCCCGCAAGCTGATTCGTCGGGAAACAGCTAAGGTTCCATCAAAATGACGTACCAGTTTTCCGGTTAACTCCTGATCAAAAACAGATAAATTAAGTTCAAAATTGAGGCGAAAACTACGGGTATCAAGATTTGCGGAACCGATCAGAGACCAGACATCATCAACGAGCAACAGCTTGGTATGGGCAAAAGGAGGCGGTTGTTCATAAATTTGGACGCCGTTTTTGATCAGTTCCCAGTAGGAGGCACGGGAAGCCCAGGCCACAAACGGAAGATTGTTCAGCTGTGGTAACACCAGCGTAACCTCAACACCGCGTAGAGCTGCAGTAATCAGGGCAGTAACCATTGGACGGTCAGGTATAAAATAGGGTGTCATAATCTTAACAAACCGTTGAGCTGAGGCAAGCGCCCCCATCACAATCCATTCAAGCTTGTGAAACTCGCGGTCTGGCCCATCGGATACAGCACGTACCAAGGCTTTTCCACAGATGCCATGGTTCGGAAAATACTCTGGCGCATCCAGCAACTGACCACTGACAAAGTACCAATCCTCAAGAAATATCCGCTGCAGATCCGCTACCACCGGCCCCTTAACCTCAAAATGCAGGTCACTGGCCGCCTCAGTCACTTCAGTACTGCCAACACAGTGATTGTTACGAATATTCATCCCGCCGGTAAAAGCAGATTCGCCATCCACCACCAGCAACTTACGGTGATTGCGCAGATTGATAAACGGCCCTTTATATAACGGCAGGTAATGACGGATATCAACACTGCTGCCAGCCAGGGCAGAGCGTGCAGTTACCCTGCTATAGCGCTCACCCATGGCATCTACAATGACGCGAACCATGACACCACGCCGGGCGGCTGCAGACAGTGCGGCAACAAATGCAGCGCCTGCCTTGTTTCCGTCAAAGATGTAGCTGCTCAGATGAATGGCGTGGCGTGCGCCTTCAATGGCTGCCAGCATTACGGGGTAAGCTTGTTCTCCATTAACCAACGGAGTAACCCTGTTTCCATCGGAGGTGCGGGGCCGTACGACCCGGTCTGCAAGTTTTTCCAGATTTTGAAGCCCACGATAGGCAGCTGGTAATGGTGCTGAAACCGGTTGTATCGGCTGCAACAGATCATTAAAAGCGGGTTTTCGGCCTTTTTTATGCCACCTGTGCGCCCTGCGGGTAATCCGGTTGATACCCAACAACCAATAGGCAAGTGGACCAAGCAACGGGATTGTAATACTAAGGCTGACCCAAACCAGTGCAGAGCGTGGGTCCCGTTTATGTAGCAGCGCATGTCCCGCAGCTAGGACAGCCGCAACCAGAGCGCCACCCAACAGTACAAGCAGGCTCAGGTCATCAACAATACTCGTATCATCCCAGGTCAACAATGATCTCATCATTCTCGACCCGTACCGGCCAGGTCTTCAGGTCAAATTCAGGATGCTCCTTACAACTGCCATCTTTCAGCTCAAAACGATAGCCATGGCGCGGGCATGCGAGATAGGTGTCTTTTAAAACAGCACCTGACAGTGGAGCCCCCTGATGTGGGCACTCTCCTTCAACAGCGTAGATAACTCCTTTCATGTTAATCAGAAGAATATCCTGATCTCCAACAGTTACAAGCTTCTTTCCAAGGTTTTGAACTTCCTCCAGACGGGCGACGACCGGCATACGTAATCCTCCTTACTGTGATTGTATCTATTTGTAAGCCTATCACATTTCAAGAAATGGTCAAAAAACAACAACGACTGCCCGTCTTAAAGGCGCTGCCTGTCTGCTATGCACAATAATTATGCATACGCCTGTCTTTCTACGGCTATCTATCTGCATAACATACTGGTTTTATTAATCATAGCAAGATGGCACACTCGCTGCTTTATACTAAATCACGACAGGCGCCTTCTGGCGCAGGCACCCATAAACGCCGCTGTCCTCCTTCTTGTTACCGGGGGTGTCAGGCCCCCGGGCTTTTTAGGCAATAACGAGCAGTATTATATATGAATCCCAGAAGAACCGAAAGGAGGCTGACACCATGAAACTGGTCGAAGCGATCATCAAACCGTTTAAACTGGATGAAGTAAAGGATGCCCTGAATGAAATCGGCATTGACGGCATAACCGTCAGTGAAGTCAAGGGCTATGGGCGCCAGAAGGGGCACACAGAGCTGTACCGTGGTGCAGAGTACGTGGTTGACTTCATTCCAAAGGTAAAGCTTGAAATTGCCGTATCTGATGACTTGGTGGCCAAGGTTGTGGATACAATCCAGAACACCGCCAAGACTGGCAGGATCGGTGACGGCAAGATCTTTGTGATCGGTCTTGAAGAAGCAGTCCGTATCCGTACCGGCGAAACTGGCGGCGAAGCGATCTGACACCTATTAGAGAACACATTAAAATGATAGTCAGGAGGTAGGTTATGAAGTTCAAACACGCACTTATTGTAGTTATGCTGTCGCTCTTCACCGCTCTGGCAGGTGTATCCGCCATGGCTGAAGAGAAAAAAGATGCTGCTCCTGCAGCTGCAGTGGCAACCGAAGCCCCCAAGGCTCCTGAAGCTGCGGCAGCTCCTGCCACTCCGGCAGCTACAGTTGCTCCTGCTGCTGCACCGGCTACCCCACCTGATGTCAAACCGGTGCTGAATACCGGCGATACCGCCTGGATGCTGGTCTCTTCAGCGCTGGTACTGCTGATGATTCCCGGTCTGGCCCTGTTTTACGGAGGTATGGTCCGCCAGAAAAACGTGCTGTCCACCATGATGCATTCCTTTGTAGCCATGGGCATTGTAGGTGTACAGTGGACAGTAATCGGCTACTCACTCGCCTTTGCACCGGATATGGGCGGCATGGGCCTGATCGGAAACTTCAGTAAATTCATGCTGAACGGCCTGATTGTTATGAAGGATGCTGCAACCGGTACGGTGGAGTGGACCCTGTTTCAGAACTATACTAAAGAGCCCGGCGCAATCCCAGAACTGGTCTTTGCCATGTATCAGGCGATGTTCGCCATGATTACCGTAGCCCTGATTTCAGGTGCCATGGCTGAACGGGTTAAATTCTCCGCATACTGCCTGTTTGTGTTGCTCTGGACCACTCTGGTCTATGATCCACTGGCTCACTGGGTCTGGATGACTGATGGCTGGTTGTTCAAAAAAGGTGCTCTGGACTTTGCTGGTGGTACCGTTGTTCACCTCTCTTCCGGTATCTCGGCAATGGTATTTCTGGCCTTCCTTGGTAAGCGTCATGGTTACCCGACTGAGCGGATGGCTCCCCATAATCTGCCGTTAACCCTGCTTGGCGTCGGCCTGCTCTGGTTTGGTTGGTATGGCTTCAACGCTGGCTCAGCAATCGTTGGTGTCAACAATTCTGATGCAGCAGGCGGCTTGGCTGGTCTGGCCTTTGCCACCACTACTATCGCCCCTGCAGCAGCTGGCCTTTCCTGGATGATTGCTGAATGGATGCACTCTGGTAAGCCTTCTGCCCTTGGCTTTGGTTCCGGTGTTGTTGCTGGCCTGGTTGTGATTACCCCTGCTGCCGGCTTTGTACAGCCGGGTGCCGCTCTGATTATGGGTGTGGCTGCTGGTCTGGTTTGCTACGGTGGCATTCTGCTCAAGGCCAAACTGAAGTATGATGACTCACTTGATGCCTTCGGCGTACACGGCATCGGCGGTACCTTCGGCGCAATTATTACCGGTGTATTTGCCACGGTAGGAGCTACCGGCCTGTTGGCTGGCAACGCAAAGCAGCTGATGATTCAATTGATAGCCGTTGTTGCTGCGGGCGCCTACGCTGTTGTTGTAACCTTGATCATATCCTTCGTGCTGGATAAAACCATCGGCCTGCGTGTTGAGAAGGAAGACGAGATCATGGGTCTTGATCAGACACAACATAGTGAATCAGGCTACAACATGTAACTTGTTGAACAGTTAATTCTTCCTTTAAAACCGGCTATTAATCCTTTAATAGCCGGTTTTATTTTTACATTTATGGCCTCACGCACAAAAAAAATACTTGCTTTTAAAGCGTTATCAATGGTATTAGAGTATTTCCGTGCCGAGGTGGTGGAATTGGTAGACACGCAAGCTTCAGGTGCTTGTACTCGCAAGGGTGTGCTGGTTCAAGTCCAGTCCTCGGTACCATTCAAGAAGAAAATGCCTCCGAAGTGTAGACTTCGGAGGTTTTTCTTTTTTAGCAAGGAACAGCCATGGCTTTGGATCTGCTGAGTGTTGAAAAACCTGCCCGCTACATGGGTGGCGAAATGGGCTCGGTGGTTAAATCTGCCGTTGATTTGCGCATTGCCCTTGCTTTTCCAGATGTGTACGAAGTTGGCATGAGCCATCTCGGGCTCCGCATACTCTATCAGATACTTAATGCGCAGCCAGGAGTAGCAGCCGAACGTGTGTATGCACCTTGGCCAGATATGGCAGCACAGATGGCTGCAAAGCAGATTCCGCTTACTACGCTGGAAAACAATACCCCGCTTTCTGACACCGACATTATTGGCTTTACCCTCCAGTATGAACTTTCCTGTACCAACATTCTGAGCATGTTACGTCAATCCGGCATCCCTCTACGATCTTCTGAACGTGATTGTAGCTGGCCGCTGGTGATTGGCGGAGGGCCTGGCGCCTATAACCCTGAACCACTTGCTCCTTTTTTTGACGCTTTCCTTCTTGGTGATGGCGAAGAAGCCGTTGTTGAAATAGCCAACCTGCTACGCACCTGGAAACTTTCCGGCGCCTCAAATAAAGTGGATCTGCTTGAGCAACTTGCTGCTATTACCGGCGTTTACATTCCTTCTTTTTTTAGCGTTGATTATCAGGAGGATGGCCAGGTCTCTTCCATACGTCCCTTGAAATCTGGCTACAACAAGGTTCGCAGACGTTTTCTGACTGATATCGAGTCAGCCCAATTTCCGGTTTCTCCGGTAATCCCGTTTATGAAAACCATTCATGACCGGGTTGCTGTTGAAGTTGCCCGGGGATGTACTCGCGGTTGCCGTTTCTGTCAGGCTGGCTACGTCTATCGCCCACTGCGCGAACGCTCTCCGCAACGAATCATTGATCTGATTGAGCGTTCTTTGCAGAACACCGGCTACGAAGAGGTTTCCCTTTTGTCACTTTCCACCGGTGACTACAGCTGTATCGCTCCCTTACTTCAGGATCTCATGTCGCGCCATGCTGAGAGCCGTGTCTCCATCTCCCTGCCTTCGCTAAGGGTAGGCACCTTGACCCCCGAGCTGATTGACGAGATCCGCAAAGTCCGTAAAACCGGTTTTACTCTGGCCCCGGAGGCTGGCAGCGAACGGATGCGACGTGTTATTAACAAAGGAATAGCGGAGCAGGACCTGCTGGATGGAGCTTTTAATATTTATGCAGCCGGCTGGCGTTCAATCAAGCTCTACTTCATGATGGGGCTTCCCACTGAAACCCGTGAAGACCTCCAGGCCATTCCAGAACTCGCCAGACAGGTAAAAAGCCAGGCCAGACGTGCTGGTGGCCAAGGTGAGGTCAATGTCGCGGTCAGCACCTTTGTACCAAAACCGCACACTCCCTTTCAATGGCAACCACAGCTCTCCCTTGAAGAAACCCGTTTACGTCAACGATTTCTGAAGGATGAAATGAGACGACGTAAACTTAATTTTAAATATCAGGATGCAGAACTATCTTTCATGGAAGGCGTTATTGCGCGTGGAGACCGGCGTCTTGCTGCTGTTCTGGAACGAGTCGTTGAGCTGGGCGCCTGTTTTGATGGCTGGAATGAGCATTTTTCACTTGATCTCTGGTTACAAGCCTTTGAGGATTGCGGATTGGACCCCGCTTGGTATCTGCGTGAACGGCATTTGACAGAACTTTTACCATGGGATCATCTTGATCCAGGTATAGAGAAGGAGTTTCTGCTACAAGAAATGGAGAATGCCCTCGCCGAGGCGGTGACTCCTGACTGCCGTTTCGGAGCATGTTCAGGCTGCGGCGTCTGTGATTTTAAACAAATTGTAAATCGACAGGCCCCTGCACAGGTTTTGCCAGTCAGACACGAAAATGTTCTTCCCGAAGGACACGATGCCGTACAACGTCGTTTGCGGTTACGCTTTTCCAAGACGGGCCAGATTCGTTATTTGAGTCATCTGGAGCTGATCAATCTCTTTACTCGTGCCGTTCAACGAGCAGATGTACCGATTCTTTTCAGCCAAGGCTTCCATCCTCACCCCCGTTTTTCCTTTGCCACAGCAACATCTGTAGGGGTTGAATCTCAAGCAGAATATATTGATCTGTTTGTTGGTAACATCGGAGCCGAAGATGCTCAGCAGCGATTGAATGATGTTCTGCCTGAGGGTATGTCCATTCTTGCGTCTGTTGAGGTAGATCTGAAAGCACCGTCATTATCACCTCTGATCGAAGCAACCTGCTATCGCGTCACCCTACCTGATTACGACCCTGATACACTGAGTTTCCAGTGTGTGCAATTTATGGCACAAAGCACATGGATACTGATCAGACAGAAAAAGGGACAACAGCAATCTATTGATCTCCGCCTTGAAACCCGTCAACTTTCTGCATCAGGGAACACTCTCGAAATGATACTTGTGCGTGGCAAAGCCATAGAATTAACTTCTGCAGTTACAGGCCTGACCATGGACGCACTAAAAACTGCACGGATTGAGAAGACAGAAGTTATTTTTGTGGCATAATGAAAACAATTAAAGCGCTTTTTATTCATTTATTTATAGAGGTATCACCATGGCATCGGAATTGGTTATTAATGTTACGGCCCACGAAACTCGTGTTTCACTGATTGAGAAGGGCACTATTGCTGAATTGTATATTGAGCGAACCCGTGAAAAAGGGATCGTAGGCAACATCTATAAAGGTCGTGTTGTCAGGGTGTTACCCGGCATGCAGGCTGCTTTTGTTGATATCGGTCTCGAAAAAGCGGCTTTTTTGTACGTAGCAGATGTGTTTGATGCCATTGAAGAATATGAAAACATGATGGACGATGGCAAAAAGGTTGATCATCACGAGGACGAGGACAGCAACCATGAGTTCAAAGTGCTCCACCCGATTGAAGATCTCTTGCAAGAAGGCCAGGAATTGCTCGTCCAGGTATCAAAGGAGCCGATAGGGACAAAAGGGGCTCGCATTACCTCTCATATCTCTCTGCCCGGCCGCCATGTCGTTTACATGCCTACGGTAGATCACGTTGGTATTTCTCGACGGATCGAAGAGGAAGAGGAGCGTGAACGACTCCGGGAAATTGTAGACCGCGTTCGGCAGCCTGGATGCGGTTTTATTGTACGCACCGCTTCTGAAGGAAAAACGGAAGAGGACTTGCGCTCTGATATGCAATACCTTGCAAAAATCTGGGCTGAAATTGTAAAAAAGAAAGAGAAGGCTGCTGTTCCTTGCCTGATACACGCCGATCTCGATGTTGTCCAAAAAGTTGTCCGTGATATTGTCACGGATGACGTAAACCGGATTGTTGTTGACTCAAAACCTGACCACGACCGCATTGTGCAGTTTATCTCCACTTTTATGCCAAAAATGAAATCATCAATCGACCTGTACGACGAAGAGGAGCCGATTTTTGATCATTATGGGCTGGAGGTTGAAATCAGCCGCGCACTGGGGCGAAAGGTCTGGTTGAAATCAGGCGGCTATATCATCATTGAGCAAACTGAAGCCTTAACTGCCATTGATGTTAACACCGGACGATTTGTAGGAAAGCATAACCTTGAAGATACCATCCTTAAAACCAATCTTGAGGCGGTCAAGGAGATCGCGTATCAGCTACGCCTCAGAAATATCGGTGGCATCATTATCATCGATTTCATCGATATGGAAAAAGAAGTAAATCGCGAAAAGGTCTATGCGGCCCTTGAAGAAGCTCTAAAAATTGATAAATCCAAAACAAACATCCTTAAAATATCAGAACTTGGCTTGGTGGAAATGACGCGCAAGCGGGTGCGTGAGAGCATTGGCCGGATGATGTGTGAACCTTGTCCTTACTGTGAAGGACGTGGCTATGTGAAGTCCAAGACGACGATATGTCACGAAATATTCAGGGAGCTGAGACGTGAGATGCTGGATATCCGTGGCACCAAGGTACTTCTAAGCGTACATCCTCAAGTGGCTGATCTTCTCTATGACGAAGAACGAAGGGGTCTGGAGGAGTTGGAGAAAAAATTCAAGAAGAGGGTTACTGTCCGCGCTAAACCAGGATTCCATCAGGAACAATTTGAGGTAGTTATCAACTGATACCGACTTTTGATGGTAGTTATAAAAGCGGGGCAGAGTAAACCTGCTCCGCTTTTATAATTAAATCAGCAAATGAGATCTAGGAGTCTGCCGGACTTAGGAAATCGGAAAGAAAATGTAGCTGGGCGAGGACAGATTTTGTCGTTTTTTGAAGGTAAATAGTTGTTCTATTAACCGAGAAAACGGCGAAATATGAACCGTCCAGCCACATTTGCAGTAGGTTTATCCTAAGTCCGACAGGCTCCTAGGCAGCCTTACGCATATCACGATGATCCAGCTCAATTGTCAAAGCAGTCATCGCTTCACGCATAATATCCGAAACAGACTTATGGGTACGGCGAACCAATGATTCAAGCTGTTCACGCTCTTCATCACTTACTCGCATTGAAATTACATTGTAACGTGGATTTTCTCTCATTCTTCCCATGATTGTGATCTCCTTGTGTAGGAAAGTGGTTTTGTATTTAACCTTATACAAACCATATTGCTAATTCCATGCCAAAGCACACTCAAGAAAGACAGTTCTTTAATATCAAGGTGTTGCAAAATAAGCCAATTTTTATCCTTTTTATCGCACACGAATTATGAGTCAGTATTGGCACACATGCGTACAAAAGTATACACTATAGTAAAACGGATTATGCATCTTTTTTAATATAAGACCCAAACTCATGCTCCAGCTTTCGCTGAATGGCAATACCGTTTTTTTCAAGCAAACGATAAAAAGTCCTGCGCGGGACATCGGCCAGCTTTGCAGCCTTTGATACATTCCCGCCAGACTCCTCAAGGTAGCGTAGAATCAGATTCCTCTCCAGACGTGCAACATGGGTTTCACGTTCCGCCTTGAACGATATTTTCCGTACCCCAGGCAGTAATCCGCCATGTTCTTCATAGATTTCCCTGAATACAGACGGCAGGTTTTCAAGTCTGACAATTCCGTCATGGGTTAGAACAGCAGCACGCTCAATAAGGTTTTGCATTTCACGGATATTACCAGGCCAACGGTAATGACGCATTGCAGTCACCGCCCGTTCCTCAATTCCGGTTAAACGTTTATTAAGCTTCTTACCGGCTTTTTCAAGAAAGTGGCGGGAGAGGATTTGAATTGACTCCGGGCGCTCCCGCAACGGTGGAAGATCAATTGAAAATACATTCAGGCGATAATACAGATCCTCCCTGAACCAGCCCTCACGTACTCCTTGCTCAAGATCTTTGTTAGTGGCTGCGATCAGGCGAACATTTACTTTTTTAACCAGCGTACCCCCAACCGGACGGACCTCTCCTTGGTCCAGTAAGCGTAACAGTTCGGCCTGAAGTTTAGGTGTTATATCGCCAATCTCGTCAAGGAAGATAGTACCGCCATCTGCCGCTTCAAATAGTCCCTTTCGATCTGCAATAGCACCGGTAAAGGCACCTTTTTTGTGGCCAAACAGTTCGCTTTCAAGCAACGAATCAGTAAGGGTTGTGCAGTTTACCGTTACCAGCGGCTTATCAGCTCTGCTGCTTAAGCGATGGATTGCATGGGCTGTCAGCTCTTTACCGGTACCGGTCTCCCCCCTGACAAGAACTGTTGTCGGCGTAGGGCCAACCTGCCTGATTAACCCAACCACATCTGCGTTTTCACGTTCATCTCCGATAATCATATCATCACCCAGTTGCTTGTTTAGCTCTCTGGACATCAGCTCATATTTTTGCAACAGCAAACCACGATCTTCCTCCATTTTACGCAGATTGTAAGGCAGACACATGCCAATATCAGCTAGCCCCTGAAAGACAGCTACTGCATGTTCGCGACAAGTAGGGTAGCCGCAGGCCCGACAATTCAGCTCATCCCCTTGACTAAACTTGGATGTGGCATTCAGTATCCGTCGTATATCTTCAGTTTTGGGAACAGGTAGTTTGATCAATTTATCCTGAAAGCTCTGCGCCAGTAGCCGGGGAGGTTCGGAGGCACGATAATGGGCAGCAGTCTTGTACGGAATGTGGCTGCTCGTATAGCCTATGATAAGATTTCTCTTGTAAAGGTGGGTTAATTCGCGATTCTTACCTGGACCATCAACACAACCGCCATCACAAAAACGAAGATCAACATAGCGAGGACTTATCCTGCCTGACGCAAGATCCCTCACAATTTCGAGAGTATGACTTTCACCCTCTGCAGCAACGGTCTCCGTATCCAGGAAATCCGTGGCGATACCCAGTGCCCGAAGTGGACCTCCTGTCAGCGTAAATACACGTCCCTGCTTCGGGTTAATCCCGTCAAAGGCAGCTTCAGCAAGGTTCGCCGGTGTTATACCGCGGCGCCTGAAGAACAGTTCTATCTCACCGTAGGTAAGGACAACATCAACATCATTAGCCACTGCTGCGGACTGAATCTCGAATTTTGCTGCGATACAGGTGCTCAGATAGACCACCTTGGTCTCAGGCCCCAAGACCTGTTTGATAAAACGTCCCATTGCAACCATGGGAGAGACCACCGGCATCAGGTTTGGCAACAGCTTGGGATAGTGTCGCTCAATGAGATCAACCACTGCCGGACAATGGGTTGAGATAAGCGGCCGATCAGTTTTCGCTATCTCTTCAGCATAGTAAGGTGCAATCATACGTGCCCCGTAAGCCCCCTCATGCACTTCATGAAAACCAAGGCTTTTAAGACCGGCAACAAGTTGGCCCGCTTTGTAGTCATGAAAAAATGCAGGGAAAGAGCAACCAAGAACTGCCACTACCGGAAAGCTTGATGCCAGTAATTCTTGCGTTTTTACCATCCGGTCAACAACAACCTTTGCCTTTTGAGGGCAGTTTAAACAGTTGCCACAGCCAATACAGCGTTCGTAGATAATTTCGGCATAGCCACCATCAACCTTGATCGCCTTGACCGGGCAGGTGCGTACACATGAATAACAGGTACGACACCGCTCTTTGTACGTAATAATTGGCTGCATAGAGGATACCTCGACATTTTTTATCACTATATCTCATAATCCAACAGGAGTGTGCATAAAATGGCACAAAAAAAGCCCACCACAATTGCGGCAGGCTCTAAATCAACTATTGTACCTTTTTATACAGGGGATACGTCCAAATCATCAGGCACAAGCGGCAGAGAGATCTTAAATTCTGCACCTTGCTCAGTGTTGCGGACGTGCAAGGTGCCGCCATGGTTCTGAACAATCCTGTTAACAATGGCCAGCCCAAGACCGGTACCATGCCTCTTGGTTGTAAAAAACGGTGTAAAGACACTTCCAAGCAGATCTTCAGGAATTCCCCCACCAGTGTCCGAAATAACGATTACCGCATTGGGACGACCCCGTTCGGAATGAACCGCTAAAGAAACAAGCAAGCGACCGCCTTGGCCCATCGCTTCCTGAGCATTTACCATCAAATTAATGCAAACCTGCTTCAACTGCCCTGCATCCCCCAAGACTGTCCAACGCCCCTCTGGAAAATCAGTATCAAGGCCAATGTTACGTTCAGCCAGAGCAATGGCATAATCATCAAGACATTCTTGCAAAACCGTTTTCAGGTTGCAGGGATTATAACAAATGGTAGGTTTGCGAGAAAAGGCCAGAATATCACCTAAAAGCCGCTCCAGGCGATGCGATTCATTAATAATGGTGTCCAGATAGTGACGTTGCGGTGCATCTTCAGGCAGAGTCCGCCCCAGACGCGCAGCAAAACCGCCAATAGTAATCAAAGGAGTTTTAAGCTCATGGGAAATAGATGCAGCCATTTCGCCAATTGCAGCAAGATGGGCACCATGAACCAGCCGCTGACGGGCATCCTGCAATTCAGCATGAGCCTCTTCCAGATTACGGAATAACCTGGTATTTTCAATGGCCATGCCGGCTTGATTGGCAAACAGCTGGAGGACCTGAAGCTGGTGATCCGTGATCGGTTGATGCTTGAAGGGGTTATCAACAACAACAACACCGATCAGATTATTACGAGTAACAATCGGCACTGCAGCAAAAGAAGTAATACCAAAACGGCTAACAAACTTGCAATCCCTGCAGTTAAGACAATCTACATCCTCTATCCGGTAAAGTCGCCGCTCACTGACAACATGTGCCACAATCTGGCAACCATCTGCCAGATCAATCCGGGTACCGCGCACGCCGATACAAAACTCCGATTGTAACTGCTTCTCCATCGCCTCGGCATCAAGATCCCAATGGCCTGAAAGTGGATTATCCGGGTCTGTGGATACAACATGAAAACCATCAGTATTTTCACGGCAAATTCCCAGCATACCCTGCAGTATATTGGTTTTCTGGTTGTGCAAAAACAACATTGAACGGCAGAAAAGCTCATTTTCTTCACAGACAAAGGCAGACAAAATCAGATGTAGCAACTTGTTGAGCTGCATTGTTGAGAGAAGGGTTGAGCTAAAAAGATAAAAGGAGGAAAGATCCCGATGCGCAGCAAGGGGGGTAGAGAATTCAACAGAGGATTTCCTGGTACCTATATCTGACATGTGAAATCCCACAGGGAGGCAGGTCACCCATCAAGGTGACCATAAGTCACTAATTAGTGACGTTTTTCCTTTTCCTCTGCTTCAATCTTGCAATCTATACATTGGGTTGTTACCGGACGAGCCTTCAAGCGGGCCTCACTGATCTCTGCACCGCAATCTTCGCAGATACCGTAGGTTCCATCATCAATACGTCCCAACGCCTCTCTGACCTTGTTGGCCAACTTGCGCTCACGGTCACGTATACGCAGCTCAAAAGTGCGATCAGACTCTTGTGTAGCCCGGTCAGTCGGATCAGGGAAATGAGAGGCCTCATCCCCCATCTCATGCACGGTTCTGTCAGCTTCTGACAGCAGCGCCTTCATCTCTTCCTGGAGCAGCTGACGAAATTGTTCAAGTTTCTCGGCGTCCATGGGTCTCCTCACATACAGCGGCTATAATTGATCAATATTAAGAGCTTTGGATGCCCAAGTCCAGTAAAAAGTATGTTACAACAGGAACTGCAGCACCTCCTGTACTGTAGCAACACCGTTCAGCTCAAGGCTGGCATCAGAGAGCCGCCGAAGGTTTCCTGATGGCAGGATACATTGCTTAAAACCGAGTTTTGCAGCCTCGCCCAGTCTCGGCTCAGGCTGGTTAACGGCCCGCACCTCACCGGCCAGGCCGACCTCACCAAATACCACAGCATCTGCTGCAACCGGGCGATCAAGATGACTTGAGGCCACTGCCAGCAGCATGGCCAGATCAGCAGCAGGTTCATTCAACCGGGCACCGCCGGCTACATTCAAAAAGATATCCTGCCCCCCCAGATGCAGTCCTGCTTTTTTCTCCAACACCGCCACCAGTAAGGCCAGACGGTTACTGTCAACCCCGATGGTGGTCCGGCGGGGGGTACCATAGGCACTGGGGGTGACCAAGGCCTGAATTTCCACCAACAGGGTGCGGCTTCCTTCCAGTGAGGCGGTTACCACTGAGCCGGGTGCATCCAGTGGGCGCTCAGACAGGAACAGTTCAGAAGGATTGGCCACCTCAGTCAGACCGCCGGATTTCATCTCAAAGACACCGATCTCGTTGGTGGAGCCGAAACGGTTCTTAACCGCCCGCAGTATCCGGTAAGGGTGGCCACGATCACCCTCAAAATAGAGCACTGTATCCACCATATGTTCCAGCACCCTGGGCCCGGCAATGGCGCCATCCTTGGTGACATGGCCAACAATAAAGATCGGGATACCGCTGCCCTTGGCCAGCAACATCAACCGACCAGCAGATTCCCGTACCTGACTGACCGAACCGGGAGCCGATTCAAGGGCCTGGGTCCAGACGGTCTGGATCGAATCCACCACCACGGCCCGCGGCTTGAGTCTCTCCACCTGTGCTACAATCTCTTCCAGCCCGTTCTCCGCCAGCACCAGCAGCGGCCTGCCGCTCACCCCCAGTCGCTCACCCCGCAACCGGGTCTGGGCTGCCGATTCCTCACCGGACACATACAGTACCGGCCCGTCAGCAGCCAAATGATGCATCGCCTGCAGCAGCAGGGTTGATTTGCCGATGCCGGGATCGCCGCCGATCAACACCAGTGAGCCGGGCACCAGACCGCCACCCAGCACCCGGTCCAGCTCACCGATACCGCAGCCAAGCCGCACCTCCGCCTGGGGTGGCACCTCGCCAATCGGCAGGGCAACACTTTTGTTTGATAAAGCACGGCCACTGCGAGCAGCTGCTGCTGATGGCTGTTGTTCCTCCACCATACTGTTCCAGGCACCGCAGTCCGGGCATTTTCCCAACCACTTGGGAGACTGGCAACCACACTGGCTGCAACTGAAAACCGTTTTTTGACGCACAACACCACCTCCTGTGGCACAATCACTGCATAATGTACAACAGCAAAGGTACTCTAACAGAGCCGATCAACCCCCACAACCGCTGAATTGCAGCTTGTATACGCAAATCCTGTTTGGTATACTTTTGGGTCTTAAAAGATAGAAGTGACTTGATATTAGGCATTCGGCTACAAAGGAGAATCAGATTATGATCGGAACAGTTGAAATAAAAAACGGTATTCACTGGCTGGGAGCACTGCATCCCGAGCTACGGGTCTTTGACGACCTTTTTCCCACCGAACATGGCACCACCTACAACAGCTATCTGGTACAAGGCAGCGAAAAAATTGCTATTATTGATACCGTCAAGATCAAGTTTGTTGACCAGTTCATGGACAAGCTTAAGTCTCTGGTTGACCCTTCCAAGGTGGATTACATCATCGTTAACCATGCCGAGCCGGATCACTCCGGCTCCCTCTCTTTTCTGCTGGAACACTGCCCCAATGCAACCGTGGTCTCCACCCAGGCTGCCAAAAACTTTGTGGGCAACATGATCCATAAACCGTTCCAATCAAAGACCGTCAAGGATGGAGAGACCATTGACCTGGGCGGTCGCACCCTGCGCTTTATCATGGCTCCTTTCCTGCACTGGCCGGACACCATGTTCACCCGGCTGGAAGAAGAGAAGATCATGTTTACCTGTGACGCCTTTGGCGCCCACTACTGTAACACCCGCAGCATCTTCAACGATGAGATCGAGGATTTCACCTCAGCCCGCGAATTCTATTTTGACTGCCTGATGCGTCCTTTCAAGGACAAGGTGCTGTCTGCAGTTGAAAAGATCCGCCATGACGTGATCGACATGATCTGCCCCAGCCACGGCCCGATTATCCGCAAAGATCCCTGGCGGGTAATTGAGCAGTATGAAAACTGGAGCAAGCCAAGATCCTTTGGCAAAAAGGTACTGGTGTTCTACATATCTCCCCATGGCAGCACCGAAAAGATGGCCCAGGCCCTGATTGCAGGGGCGGCACGGGATGATATCGAAGTAGCCAGCCATCATATTGTCGGCCTGACCGACAATGAACTGCGTGATCTGATGGAAGAGGCCGATGCCCTGGTCTTTGGTGTCCCCACCATTAACCGGGATGTGCCCAAGCCTATGTGGGATCTGCTGGCTTATCTGAGCACAGTCAAGCTCAAGACTAATCTGGCAGCAGTCTTCGGCAGCTACGGCTGGAGCGGAGAGGCATGCAAAATGGTAGAAGAACGCCTGAAAGGGTTTGGATTTAAGCTGGTACGTGATCCAGTCCGCGCAGTTTTTACCCCAACAGCGGATGCCCTGGAGCAGTGCCGCGCCTTGGGAGCTGCAGTGTCTGAAGAGGTGGCAAAGAAGTAAGCGGTTGACTGCAGGGGCGACCGATCAGTCGCCCCTACAAATCCCCCCAGCGTTTGAAAAGAGTGTGTTCCACCCCAAGCTGATCCAGCAGTTTACCCACCACAAAATTGACCATATCGTCCAAGGTTGCCGGTTTCTGGTAAAAAGCAGGCATGGCCGGAATAATCCTCACCCCGCAGCGGGATAGCTTCAACAGGTTCTCCAGGTGGATGGTTGAAAACGGCGTCTCCCTCGGCAACAGCACCAGGGGACGATGTTCCTTCAGCATCACATCCGCAGCCCGCTCAATCAAATTTCCCGAAATCCCTGCTGCAATCCGCCCGACCGTACCCATACTGCAGGGGGCGATCACCATGACATCCGGTGCAGCAGAACCACTGGCCTCCGCTGCCCAGAGGTCGGTCACACTGCGGATGGTCAGGTTGGCATCAGGCAGGTTCCAGTGCAGTTTCAGCGTATCGGCCTTGTCAAGTTCAACGCCGGTTTCATAACGGCAGACCTCCAGTCCGCTCTCGCTGGCCACCAGGGTTACCGGATGGCCGATCCGCAACAGCTCCTCCAGCAAGCGCAGGCCGTAGATACTGCCTGATGCACCGGTTATGGCCACAAGTATCTTCATATCCCTTACCCCCCCCACTGTTCATGCCCCAGCGGTGCCCGGTTCAACTCCTCCCGGTACTGACGCCATAATGGCAGGTACTGATCCATCAACCCCTTGAACCGTTCATTGTGATGTATCTCCAGCAAATGCACCAGTTCATGGACAATGATGTATTCAAGGCAGTGCACCGGCTTCTTGATCAACTCCAGATTCAACCAGATTCGCCTGGCTAGCGGGTTACAGGTTCCCCAACGGGTCTTCATCCGCTTGATCTTGCATTCCGTAACCTGCACACCGATGATCTGCTCCCACTTGGCTACCAGCTCCGGCAGCTGCTCTTTCAACTGCCTGCGATACCAGTTGTAGAGCAGTGCCTCGCGGTAATCGCTGCCATGTTCGGGTGAGACATACAGCTCAAGGGTGTCATGGCGCAGCAACACCGCAGGGCGACCATCGTGTAACTGGATATTCAGGCGGTGACGCTTCCCCTGGTAGTAATGGGTCTCGCCGGTGATGTACTCACGGGGGGATTGCCGCTCCTGAGCCGCAAACTTTGCCTGATGTTTTTTGATCCAGCCCAGCTTACCGATCACCGCCAGCCGGATCGCCTCCATGCTCATCCTGTTGGGTGCAGCAACACGCACCCTGCCGTCAGGCGGATAGACTCCGATATGCAGATTCTTGATCGCTTTGCGTACCACCTCAACCGTAATACCGCTGACCTCGATCTGCTTTGTCTTAGTAGTCATGCTGCTTCTTTACCAATTCAAGGATCTGATCAACACAGATCTTCTGCTGATCCAGCACCCCCTTGATGGCATTCTTCACCTTCTTGACCTTGATGGTATTGTCACGCCAGCCATCCTGCATGTTTTCCTTCACCGCATTGTCCACGGCAACGGCCATTACTTCATCCTTGTCGAGGTTGTCATAGAGCGCCTGCCTGGCTCTGGTATTGAGACTGGCAGGATAACTCTTACCTCCAGGATTTTTGGCCTGTCTGGTCAGAGCAACAATCTTTGCCAGATACTCCTGATAGGTGATCGCCTCCTGCCGACGCTGCTCGATCAGCGCCTTCAACAATGCCGACATCTCTTCGTAGTATTTGGGGTTAATCGGATGTTCATCGATGATCAGCTTGCGGACGTTGTTCTCAATGGTCTCGGCAGTGGCATTCTTGTTTGACCGAATCGATTTGGGTAACGCCTCTACAGCATCCTCGCCCCGTTTCACAATCAGTTCCACCAGCGACAGGTCATCAAAGGCTGAAATCTTCTCGCTTTCCTCTGCCCGGATATAGGTATCGATCAGGTACCGCATGGCAGGCTCGTACATCTTCAGGTCAATGTAGTCGCCACTGGCCAACTTCACCTCATTGCGCACCTTGTCAAAATGATCAACCTCGTGCTGGATGGTGACGAGCTCTGCAGGGGTATATCCGGCATCAGTCAGTTCACTGGCCAGATTGGCAAAGGCCCGCAGCAGTGCGGCAGTCAACTTGTACAGAGCCAGACGCTTCGGTTCGTTTTCCCGTAGGGGCGAATGGCATTCGCCCTGTTTATTGGGCGTATGGCCATACGCCCCTACGGTGGCCACGGTGGCATCACCGCAAAAGAAGCGGATATAGGCCAGCGTATCTTTAGGCAATGCCACCGGCTCGCAGAGCGCCTTGATCGCCTCCCGTGCCTCTTCCAGATCTTCCCTGGCCTTGGTCAGGCGATCTTTCAGCAGCCCGGCCACATCTTCCCTGTCATAGCCGTCCAACGCGCCGGAGGTATAATCCTGCACCGCCCCCTCCAGCTTTCTAAACAGATCCTTGTAGTCAACGATGTAGCCGTACTCCTTATCATCGCCATCCAACCGGTTCACCCGGCAGATGGCCTGAAACAGGCCATGGTCACGCATCTGCTTGTCGATGTAGAGGTAGGTGGCCGATGGGGCGTCAAAACCGGTCAGCAGCTTGTCCACCACAATCAGCAGCTTCATCTGCCCCGGTTCATCAAGAAACTTCTTCTTTACCTGATCCTCAAACAGCTCCACCTTGTTGACCGCTGCCTCCGGCGCCTCATTGAACCAGTCCGCCAGCATGGTGCGGTAGATGTCATACTTGCGCAGGTTGTCGGTCTCGCCGTCGCCGGTGGTCTCTCCCTTGGTATCGCTCACCTGCGGTTTGTAGCTGGTCACAATGGCACATTTAGCCTTCAGCTCGGTCTTGCTAAACAGCTCAAAGTATTTGCATGCCTCATAGATACTGCCTGCCACCAGCATGGCATTACCCCGGCCGTCCATCAGGCGCGGCTTGGTGTTCATATCGATCAGGATGTCGTTGACGATCATCTCCAGCCGTTCCTTGCAGGAGAGCACCTTCTGTAACGTGCCCCAGCGGGCCTTCAGCTGCGCCTTGGCCAGATCGGTCAACCCTTTGGTCTTGGCCTCAAACCAGTCATCAATCTTCTTCTGTGATTTGACACTCTGGTCAATATCCCGCGCCTCATAGCGCAGATCCAGCACCACCTTGTCCGCCACTGCCTCGTCAAACTTGTAGGTGTGGATATAGCGGCCAAACACCTCGATACTCTTTTGCTTGTCGGCCTTCAGCAGCGGTGTGCCGGTAAAGCCGATGAACAGGGCATTGGGCAGAATAGCCTTCATGGCCTTGTGCAGCTCGCCCGACTGGGTGCGGTGGCATTCGTCCACAAAAACGTACAGATTACCCTTGGCCGTGAAGTCAGCGGGGAGCGCCTTTTTTACCTCTGCGACATAGCCGTTTATATCGCCAACATCCTCACCATCCTCTTTGCAGCCAAACTTGTGAATCAGCGAACAGAGCAGCCACGGTGCAGTGTTGTTAAGGGTGTTGATCAGATCAATACCGCTGACCGTGCGGTAGATCTCTTCATGCACCCCCTTGAAGACCTTTGCTATCTGGCCATCCAGTTCAGTGCGGTCGGTGATGATCAGCACCCGGCTATCGGTGATGTTCTCCCGTATCCACTTGGCCAGCCAGACCATGGTCAGGGATTTGCCCGACCCCTGCGTGTGCCAGATGATACCGCCTTCGCGGCGTCTGACATGATCCTGTGCAGCACGGACACCAAAATACTGGTTGTGGCGGCAAAGTTTCTTGGTACCTGCATCAAAAACTACAAAGTCGTGGATCAGTTCCAGCAGGCGGGTTTTGTTGCAGAGTTGCAGAAGGTGGGTTTGTAGGGGCGTACGGCGTACGCCCTGATCTCCGTTAATTTCATCCGGGCGAATGCCATTCGCTAAAATCGGGCGAATGCCATTCGCCCCTACAGAAGTATCTTCCTTCCACGTCAGGTAATACTTCTCCGGGGTTTCTATGGTGCCGTAGCGCAGCCCCTCTGTATCGTTACCAGCCATCACCAGTTGCATGGTGGAGAAAAACGGCTCAATGAAGACCTTTTTCTGGTTATCCAGATTCTGGCGGATACCTTCAGATACTGAAACGGTGGAGCGTTTCAGCTCCAGCACCCCAAGGGCGATGCCATTCACGTACAGCACAATGTCTGGCCGCTTGGTGTGATGTGTAGGGGCGTATGGCCATACGCCCCTACCGATGGTCACCTCTTCAGCAATGGCAAACCGGTTGTTCAGCGGGTTGGCCCAGTCGATCAGCCAGACCGTGACGGTGTTCTCCCCAACATCCGGCTTCACCTTTACGCCGTAGCGCAGCAGGTCGTAGACTTCTTTGTTGCGGTCATACAGCTTCTTGCTCTGGTCAGTTGCTGCTTTATCAAGCTGGTGGAGGGTGCGGGAGATGAGTGAATCGTCATACCCCTGTTTCTTCAGGAAGGGGCGCAGCAGGTCAGGCTCTACATTGCGGTTATTCTCGCGGTCAGCCCGGTCGCCAAGGTAGTCATAGCCCAACTGATCACGAAACAGGGTGACAATGCGCTGCTGGGTTTTCTTTTCTATCTGGCCGACGGTGGACACTGGCATAGCCCTCCCTTGTTACCGGAACAGTTTCAGATAGTCGTCAAACAGGTAGTGCTTGCCCCGCTTGCCGCCGGTAATCTCTTTCAAAATGCCCAACTGCTCAAAATCGGCAATCAGCTTGTAGGCTGATGCAGGAGATACGCCTGCCACCTCGCCAACCTTGGCAGCATCAAGCAATGGTCGTTGGTACAGGTAATTTACTATTTTTTGGGCGTTTGAGACCCTGCTACCCAACCCTTGGAGCTGCGCCTCCACCTGCTTCTGAAGCTTCAGGATGTTGTCAAAGGTTGCTATACCGCTTTGCGCGGTCTCAATAACACCAACCAAAAAGAACTTGAACCAGCGCAGCAGGTCGTTTTTGTCTCTCATCCGGTTCAGGTTGTCATAATAATGGCTGCGGTTGCGTTCAAAAAAGTCTGAAAGATACAACACCGGCTGTTTCAGTATCCCTTTACTGACCAGATACAACGTAATCATCAGCCTGCCGACCCTGCCGTTGCCGTCCAGAAACGGGTGGACGGTTTCAAACTGGTAGTGGATCAGGGCGATTTTGAGTAGTTCCGGAAAATACTGCTCATCGTTATGGGCGAATTTTTCCAGATCGCCGATCAGTTCACCGATCGAGGTGTGTGCCGGTGGCACAAAAACCGCATCGCTGATCGTTGCGCCTCCGATCCAGTTCTGGCTTTCTCGAAACTCTCCCGGCATCTTGTGTTTGCCGCGCACACCTTGCAACAGTGTCCGGTGGGTCTCCTTGATCAGGCGAGCAGAAAACGGCAACGACTGCAGCTTCTCCATGGCCTCATTCATGGCAGCCACGTAGTTCTGCACCTCCTCCCAGTCATCGCGCTTGTCCAGAGCCACATCTTCTTTGTCAAGCAGGGCCTCCTCCATATTTGTCCGGGTGCCCTCAATCTTGCTTGACTGCGTTGCCTCCTTCAGGACGTGCATCTGAATGAACAGGGTGAGGTTGGGGACATAGTCCGAGTACATATCCAGACGGCCCAGTTCCCGGTCTGCCTTACCGAGCAACTGGATCAACCCCATATCGTCTATGGTCCAGGCCCGGTTGATCAGGTTCGGCTGAAAACTTTTATAATGCCCCTGCTGGATATAGCGACCAGCCTGAAATTTTTTCATGGATTCCGCCTTCAAGAAACTAAAATAAGCCTGACTGTTATTTTAGTTTTTAGCAAAAATCTAAAATAAGACAATGTCTTATTTTAGATTGCTATACCAGCCGTATCCTCCCGGTCAGCAATTCCAGCATCAGCTTTCTATTCTCTACAATGCATCCATTAAACAAGCCACTCAGCCGGCTCAAGACACATAGCTGACAGCTGCCCGTAGAACTTGCCAACATGAATCCCGTCGACGACCCCATGATGTGCCTGAATACCAATAGGGATCAACAGCGCGCCACCCTGCTCAAAATACTTGCCGATCGTCACAATCGGGATCGACCCGTACTGGCTTGTATAGGGATGTACAATCGAGGTGAAGCTGAACCAAGGGGCACTCGTGATGAAAAACATGTGGTTTTTATCGCCGACACTCTGGTCCGGGCATGCCTTCACTGCCCGGATTCTGGCACTGGCATACTCGCGGTACTCTGCAAAAGCTTCAAAATAGCGTGAGTCACAAAAAGAGAAGGTTTCATCCTCCAGTAGCACCGTAAAGCCGGGATCGACACGGTCAAACTCGTACAGCTCGCCATTGATTATCCTCTGCCGCAATTCCGGAACACGATTCACGGTCTTTGAGATCAAATAGCTGATTGCCACAAAAAATCCACACCGCTGCATATCTACAAAGCGTTTCAAACTGGTAATGTCCACCATGCAGGATGTTGCCAGAAAAGGGATTTCCCGATCCTTGAACGCCTCAAACATGCCTCTTCGTTTATAGGTATCAAGATCAATCTTTTTCATACAGCCTCCTGCAGAATATGTCTCGGTCATACCAACCTAATCCTCCCGGTCAGCAGTTCCTGCATCATCCCCTGCTTCAGCAGCCGGGTCTTGTCCCGCTTCTGCTCAAGTGTGGCGATCTCGGTATCCATGTCGGAGAGGATAGCGGCGATGGCGGTTTGTTCGGGGAGAGGAGGACAGTTGAATTCGATGTTTTCGATTGTTGATGCATTGAGACTTGGAACCCCAGATGCCTCATTGTAGTTATACCAGTTGATTGTATTGAACTTGTAAAAGACAAATTTGGGAGATACTAAACTGCTAATTTCGGTAAAAAAGAGCGTATCAATAGTCCAGAATGGGGTATCGACATACTGTGGCACATCGATAGTTCCTTTTCTACCAATCAGAACAGATGGCTTATCGTAAAGGCTAGTATTTGTTCTGCCAATTTCACCGCCTGTAGCAAGGATTGGGTACATCCCGTCACTCACAACAATGTCTTGCTGGCTCTTTCCATGACGTACCTTTAGAATTTCCCCCAGCCTCTTCACCTCCCACCCATGAGGCACATCAGGTAGGGGCGAATGGCATTCGCCCGGTTTTACGGTTGTACATGCGCCACGACTGTTGGGCGTATTGCCATACGCCCCTACAATATCAAACCCCGGCAAGCGGCGCTTGCCGGTCAGCAATTCCTG
>Ga0209373_10001021_pt1 | contig 36816 bp, 48 predicted proteins | sample Higcelweek5metaG_FD_187173 | JGI IMG/M metagenome (GOLD analysis project Ga0209373, IMG submission 187173) | Freshwater pond sediment microbial communities from the University of Edinburgh, under environmental carbon perturbations - High... | ecosystem: Environmental > Aquatic > Freshwater >... | reverse complement strand
CTTGTCTTTGCAGGATCTCGGTGAAATGATGGATCCGCCGATCGGAAAATCCGGTATGTATCATCGTATGCAGAAACTGGAGCGAATCGCTAATGACTGAAAAGTAGAGAAATATCAACGCATGTGGTAGTATAAATTAGTTGTTTAGCCTACGGAGGGTCGTTTGTATGAGAGATTCAGATTACGTGCATTATGATAACCAGTTCCATAAACCACGCAAGAAGAAGCCGGATAACGGTCTTCGTATCATGGTGGCAATTACGGCAGTTTTAACCATGATGGTAATTGTTTTGGGCTTGGTAACACTGTTTTCGAATACGAAAGAGAAACCCGACGCGACAACCGTTCAGACAGATGCGGACGGATCGACGATTCAGACTACCGGTATTGTTATTGCCACACCTACACCGACTCCGATTGCTGCCAGGAATCCGAACCAGAATCCGGTGCTTTATCCCGCGACATCATCAGGCAGTGTGATCATGGGTACGATTGTATCCGGAATGACGCCGGCTGAGCGCGGTCTGACTCAGGATGCCCTTAAGAGTGGCACCTCCATCAGCCCGTATGTGCGTGATCCGGCAATTCATTTTGGAGATCCCGTCGACTATCAGGCGGTTCCGGGAATCCTAACGTTCCGCGGCAATAATTTCCGCAACTGTGCATCGTGGGGAACGGTAACCGCTACTGAAAAAACCCTTGAACAGGTTTGGGAATTTAATGGTGTCGGATCGAAAAGTCCTTCTTTTCGCGACGCAACATGGGTATGGTGCGGTGTCGGCTGGACAGGACAAGCGCTTGCAATCCAATGGGAATGGGAAGTTCAGCAACTGATGAATTTATATCCCGAGAAAAAGGCTAAACAGGGTCTCACCGAAATCATAGTGGTTGGTGAAGACGGGTATGTATATTTTCTCGATTTGGACGACGGACAGAAGACCAGAGATCCCCTGCTTGTCGGCCCGACAATAAAAGGTACTCCGTGTGTTGATCCGCGCGGATATCCAATTCTGTACGTTGGACAGGGCGATGCAAATGATCCGGATGGACAAGTCGGATTCAGAATTTTCAGCTTGATTGATTATGAACGCCTCTATTTTCAGAACGGTATGGACTCGAGTGCGTATCGGACGAACTGGGGCGCGTGCGACTCGTCACCGATTGTTGACGCTGCCACGGACACACTTATATATCCGATGGAAAACGGAATGATTTATACACTTAAGTTGAATACGTTTTTTGATAAAACGTCCGGGCTGATCTCGATATCTCCGGAGGCCGTTGTGTATCGATATTTGCTGGATGGTATTCAAGGCAGTTCGCTGGGCATTGAGAGTTCAATTGCCATATACGATCATTATGCTTACTGCTGCGACAACTCGGGAAATTTGATCTGTGTCGATTTGAATACAATGGAAATGGTTTGGGCTAAACAGCTTGATGACGACTCCGACGTATCACCGGTTCTCGAAGAGACCAACGGCAATGTGTTTCTTTATGTCGGCACCGAGGTTGACTGGCAGCGGACGGACGTTCTCGACTATAGCGGCGCAGCGTATACATACAAAATAAATGCGATGACCGGCGAAGAGATATGGTCCACATCACAGCCGTGCTATACGCACAACGGTACGACCAGCAGCGACGATATTAACGGCGGCATGCTCGGGACACCGATTGTCGGCAAAAAATCGATCTCCGACCTTGTTATATTTTCATACTGCATGACTGACGGCGTCGGCTCCGGCAATCGACTGGTTGCCTATAACAAGACAACCGGCGAAGAGGTATGGAGAGCCGATACGGTTTTTTATTCATGGGGATCTCCCGTTGACTGCTACGATGCCGAGGGAAATGCGTATATCATCTCCGGCGATGTCGGTGGCCGGTTACACCTTTTCAACGGAAGCACAGGAGAAGAGCTTTATTATATGGATACCCTGCGCAGCAAGGGAACCGCAAATGAGAGTGCCGGCGGCAATATGGAAGCCTCGGTCATCATCATCGACAATATGATCATAATCGGTACGCGCGGCGGGTCGGTTTTCGGGGTTAAAATTAAATGATCACACGCGCTGCTGCAACGTGAGTGCGGTGAGTGTAAAATTTATACGCAGGGTGGATTCAAAAAATGAACTCCTACAATGACATCATCGGTATAGAGGCCGAAATATCGGGATATCGTCGCACTTGTCTTCGTGCAACGATACACATTGACAAAGTAATGGTTGCCTGGAAAGACTCGCTTCAGTGGAACAACAATTTTCTCCGATCCATGTCGGACGATTGCCGCAAGGAGATTTTGGAAATACTTCCTTCCACACATCTTCTGCAGTGGGAGCCGCTTTACAAAATATCGGAATCGACTAACGAGCCCGGCCGGGCAACGCTACCCGGAGAATGGTCCGTGACCGTTACCTTCACAGACGGGACGGTTTTCAGAAGCAGCGGATCCAGACAGTATCCTCAAGAGTGGGGTATTTTTCGAAAAATGATCGAAGTTGCGACCCGCGTTCCTTTTCGAAGTCGATAGCGGGTGGAAGGCGGCTTGATGCAGGTGCTTTTTCGTATTTGCGGTCCGAGTTTTCAGCGCTTTCTTTTTCTGTTACAATGAGTAATATTCAACTAACAGGGGGTTCAGGGCGTGGATTATCTGGAGGGACTTTTACTTGGAGTTCAGTGGAGTGACACAGATTTCGAAAACAGGAGACACATCGGATCTCTTGCGCTTTACGGAGTCCTAGTCAATCTCCTGTTAGCCATGTGCTACTTTACAGGTATCTTGTCTGCAGTCCTGAAGGATGAATTCATACTCAAAACGATTTTCTTTCTGATTATTTTTTTTGCTTGTCCCTTTATATGCTTTCGTTATTATCGCTATCCCATATGGGTTAAGATTCCGATTCTGGCAGTGCAGGCATGTAAACAGGTTCTTCTTACGCTAATGCTTACTTCCTGGATACTTCCTAAAATGACAGTATCTTCGGGTGATATCCAACAAATTCTGATCGATTATTTAAACAGCACGCTGGAAGCGCATACCGAACGATTTCAGGATACGGCGGGAACGTTTGCCACCGTGCTCGGAGTCATTACCGGCGGAGTCTATGTTGTGTTTGTGTTCATCGTTGCGGTTTTTCTGGCACTCATTGTTCCCGGCTTACTGTTTTGTGTTGTGCGAATGCTTCAGCTTGCGTACGACAAGGTCGTTGCCAAATTTATTCTGGCGGATTATATCGATCACTAAGGAGCAATTTCATGGCACAACTTTCATCAAGGCGGGTATTGTCTCTGCAGGATTTGGAAATGCAGTTGGGAGTCAATCGGCTGCCGGGCTTTATTCGTGAGGCTGAAGAGGAATTTCTGGCAATGACTCAGACCGTAATTGACCATATCTCGGGAAATCCGGAGATCAAGGCCGTTTTCGTGAGCGGGCCGACATCCTCCGGGAAAACGACCTTCGCTGAGAAACTCGCATTAGGACTCAGGGAAAAGGGCCGTTGCGCACTCCGGGTTTCTCTGGATGATTATTACAACATTCGTGAACTGGAATTTGACGAAGATGGTCGACCGGATTACGAATCCCTTTCAACCATTGATACGGAAATGGCTGCGGACAACATTGTGCGTCTTCTCCGTAACGAACCGGTTTTTCTTCCGAAGTTTAATTTTCAGACGCGAAAAAGAGATGACTTTCAAGAGAACTCCGTAGTTACACTCGGCACGAACGGAATACTTCTCGTGGAGGGTTTGCACGGTCTTTCCGCAAGTATTTCCGGAGTGATCCCACGCCCGGAACGAATCGGAGTCTTTATCATGCCATACGCTGACATTATCGGGGATCAGAAACTTTTCAGGAGCGGTGATTTCCGTTTGCTGCGGAGAATTGTCCGGGATGAGCGTCACCGCGGGGCACACGCACTGGCGACAATTGATTATTGGCCGATGATTGAAGCGTCCGAAAAACGATGCTTCGACGAGTATCTAGCCGCAGCTGATTTTTACGTGAATTCTTTTCTTGCCTATGAAACACTGGTCATCGCACCGGCGGCTCGCGCGGACATTGAATTATCACTCAGTCATCTGGATGACGGCACGATTGAACCCTCAGTGTTTTTGGCAAGAACAAACCCGCCGAAGGCTTTTGCAGATTTGGACACCGCCGTCGAGCGTGCCAGAGATCTTTACCATGACCTGTCACGCATACCCAAAGTCGATCCGAAAATTGTTCCGGAACACTCGATTCTTCAGGAATTTATCGGAGAACTGTAATAATTCATGTGATCGGCATCCATCCAACCGGCCGATCGTCGAATCCGATAATCATACTGCAAGCAGTACCCGATATACTGAGAGGGAGGGCCACATGCCGATACGAATCCAAAACAATCTCCCGGCTACGGAAGTTCTTGAGAGAGAGCACATTTTTGTTATGCCTGAGGATCGTGCATTTCTGCAGGATATCCGGCCGATACGCATCCTTATTTTGAATTTGATGCCCACAAAAATAACGACCGAGACTCAACTTCTCAGGGCCCTTTCCAATTCGCCGCTTCAGGTCGATATTGACCTGCTTTATACGTCATCTTACCTCCCGAAAAACACGGCCGTCGAGCATTTGACCAAGTTTTACGAGACCTTCGATGCCGTGAAGGAGCGCTTTTACGACGGAATGATCATTACGGGTGCGCCTGTGGAGCACATGCCGTTTGAAGAAGTTGCTTACTGGCCGGAACTTGTCGAAATCATGGACTGGAGCAAATCGCATGTGTATTCAACACTGCACATTTGCTGGGGTGCGCAAGCCGCCCTCTATCATCACTTCGGTATTCCGAAATACGATACCCCCAAGAAGATTTTCGGGATATATCCGCACAGCATGACCTATACAAAACCTGTGAAATTATTTCGCGGCTTCGATGATATCTTTTATATCCCTCACTCAAGGCATACTGAGATCCGCAAAGAGGATGTGCTGGCGTGCGATAAGTTGCGAATCCTGTCCGAATCCGAGGAAAGCGGGATATATGCGGTGTCTGATTTTACCTGCAGACAAATATTTATCACCGGACATGCGGAATACGATGCGGGTACGCTTAGGGACGAGTATCTCAGAGATCTCGGCAAGGGTCTTCCGATTGATATCCCCCAAAACTACTTTCCCGATGATGATCCGTCGAAGGAACCTGTGATGAGATGGAGATCCAGTGCGACGCTTCTTTACACAAACTGGCTGAATTATTACGTGTATCAGGAGACGCCGTTTGATCTGACCACGATGGCTCCGACCGAACCGAACAGATGAACAAGCTATCAAGTGCAATAATGTGTGCGCGAAAAGGATGGAAGAGAAATTGAATTCGGGTAAAACCGGAAATCAGTCCGGAGATATGTCTCCCATAATCATATCAGCGCCCGAGATCGCAATGAACGCGACCGTGCGCCCGCTCGACGGTCATAAAGGCACGTTCGGGACACTTCTGATCGATGCGGGATCGCCCGGGATGGGTGGCGCGGCTTATTTATGTTGCGAGGCCGCACTTCGGAGCGGCATTGGACTGGCGCGGCTTTTTATACCGGAAGAACTGATGTCACCGCTTTTGGAGCTTTGCCCGCACGCCATCTCCGTGGCGGCTTCCCGTTTGCCGGAGGAGAGAATGCGCCGGCTCAAGAAACTTTCGGCTTCATCCGATGCGGTTGTTTTCGGGCCGGGACTGGACCCGGAAGCGGACGGAATCGAATATGATCTATTGTACTTAATCGAAAACGTTCCTAACCTTATATTGGATGCAAGCGCAATTACCATAATCGCCGGTCACAGAGAAATCATGGATCCGGCATTCATGCTTCGAGCGGCAGAAAATCTGCCGCCGGTCATCCTGACGCCCCATCCGGGGGAGTTTTTGAGACTTGTTCCGGGATGGGATAAGGCGGAAAGAAGAGATGCACCGGGTAACTTTGCCCGGCAGTACAAATTGATATTGGTGCTTAAAGGACACGAAACTGCCGTGTTCACCCCGCGAGGCGTGTGGTATATTAATTCTACGGGAAATGACGGCATGGCAAAGGGTGGCTCCGGAGACGTGCTTGCCGGACTGATCGGCGGATTACTGGCACAAGGAATTGCGCCGGAGGAGGCGACAGTCTCCGCGGTATATTTGCATGGACTAAGCGGGGATATTGCCTGCAAGCGTCTTGGCAGAAGGTATATGCAACCGACGGATTTGATTGATTCATTTCCGGAGGCGTTCAGCCGATGCGGCTGGAAATAATTTATTAAAGTTTGAGGTGTATCATGAGCCAGAGATTTCCGAGTCGCTCCTGGGCGGAGATAGATTTGGACGCACTTGCGCACAATATGAGGGAAATCAGAAGAATCACATCTCCGGGCGCGGAGGTGATTGCGGTTGTGAAAGCAGACGCTTACGGTCACGGCGCCATTCAGGTGTCCAGAGTTCTTCTCGAAAACGGAGCATCCCGTCTTGCAGTCTCGATGCTTGACGAAGCGATCGAGCTCCGCAAAAACGGCATTGACGCGCCGATTCTTACACTCGGCCATACCGATCCGCGGAGAGCACGTGAAATTATCGAATACAATCTGGAGCAGACAGTTTTTTCCGTAGAGTTTGCCGAGGCGATTTCCGCAGAGGCGGCCGCTGCGAACAAGAAGGTCGCCATACACATCAAGATTGATACAGGGATGAACCGGGTTGGGTTCTTATCCGGTGAGAATTCTGTAGAAGAAATCCTGCGGATCGCACAAATGCCGGGGATTTCGCTGGAAGGTATTTTTTCACATTTTGCGGTCGCAGACACGCCGGACGACGAATTTACGCTGAAACAGTTTCAAGCATTTATGGAGACGGTTGACAAGCTTGAGCAAAAAGGGTTATATATCCCGAAGAAGCATATCTGCAACAGCCCGGGACTCCTTCGTTTTCCGGAGATGCATCTGGATATGGTTCGAGCAGGACTTATTATTTATGGAATGACTCCGAAGGATTGTCCGCCGCCGTACACCGAAATTGACCTGATTCCGGCAATGACACTGAAGTCCTCAATCGTTCACCTTAAAAAGATTCCATCCGGCGAAACGATCAGCTACGGACGACGATTTGCCACGGAAAAGGACAGCGCAATTGCAACGATCCCGATCGGATATGCCGACGGATACGCAAGAAGACTCTCCAACAGAGCATCGGTTCTTCTTCACGGTCAAAGAGCCCCGGTGGTTGGAACCATATGCATGGATATGTGTATGCTGGATGTCACGGAGCTTAAAGAACCGGCCGCAGTTTCTGAAGAGGTCGTGCTTTTCGGGATACAGCGCTATAATGATAAAAAATTTACACTGCCGGTGGATGAAATTTCAGATTTATTGGATACAATTAATTACGAGATCACATGCCTGATCGGGAAACGTGTTCCGAGAGTATACTTGAGTGGCGGAGAAATCATCCATATGCACAGTTGTATATGGTGACTAATAATTGTTGAGGTGGAAGGGGATCAAATGGAAAAGAGTAAAGAAAAGGAACTGAAGGTTTTTGCAGGACATATGCGAAAACTGATTATCGAGGCAGTATTTAGCGCTCAGTCCGGTCATCCGGGCGGTTCGCTCTCCTGCACGGATATTTTGGCATACCTTTATGGTGAGAAAATGAGGATCAATACAAGTGATCCCACAGAAACGGACCGTGACCGTTTTGTGCTTTCAAAGGGACATTGCGCGCCCGCACTCTACGCAGCCTTATCTCAGCGTGGTTTTTTCTCGAAGGTCGCCATCAAGGATTTCAGAAAATGCGGCTCAATGCTGCAGGGGCACCCTTGCAGAGCCTGTATTCCCGGTGTTGATATGTCTACAGGGTCACTCGGTCAGGGAATCTCGACGGCTGTCGGCATGGCGCTGATGGGCAAGCTCGATAAGAAAGACTATCGCGTTTTTTCAATCCTCGGAGACGGGGAGTTGCAGGAAGGGCAGGTCTGGGAGGCCTTGATGTCCGCAGCGCATTACAAGCTGGATAACCTAACCGCGTTTATTGATTTTAACGGACTTCAAATCGACGGTAAGACTGCTGATGTTATGAACCTTGGCTCTATTGCGGACAAGGTCAGAGCCTTTGGTTGGAACACCGTTGAAATCGACGGACATGACTTTCAGCAAATCGAAGCCGCCGTCGCGGAGGCCGAAAGTAAAAAAGGAATGCCGACCATGATCGTTTCCAAAACCCACAAGGGCAAGGGCGTTTCCTTCATGGAAGATCAAGCCGGATGGCACGGTAAAGCGCCGAATCAGGAACAATACGATGCCGCGATGGTCGAACTGGATGCCGCGCTGGCTGCGCTGGAGGTGGAAGTATGACAAAAATGGCAACCCGCGAGGCCTACGGTAAGGCGCTCGTTGAATTTGGAAATGACCCTAGAATTGTAGTGCTCGACGCGGATCTCTCCAAATCGACCTTTACGATGCTTTTTCAAAAAGAATATCCCGAGCGCCATTTCAATATGGGTATCGCCGAGGGAAATATGATGTCCGTGGCTTCCGGTATGGCAACCTGCGGCAAAATCGCATTCGCTTCGACGTTTGCTATTTTTGCTTCGGAGAGAGCACTCGAGCAGGTTAGAAACTCTGCCTGTTATCCGAATCTCGATGTCAAAGTCTGTGCGACCCATGCGGGAATATCCGTCGGAGAAGACGGCGCTTCGCACCAGTGTGTCGAGGATCTGGCGATCATGCGCGCGATTCCGAACATGAGAGTAATTTCGCCCTGCGATGCTGCGTCTACGCGCCTCGCGATCCGCGCCGTCATTGAGACGCCCGGCCCGTTCTACGTCCGTCTGGGAAGACTGGCTGTGGAAGGTGTTTACGGCGAGTACGGAGACGAGACAGAATTCCAAATCGGAAAAGCAAACACAATCCGTGAGGGTTCTGACGTGACTATTATCGCAACAGGACTCATGGTTCAGCAGAGCATCGCTGCAGTCGAACTTCTGAAGGAGAAGGGCATCAATGCCAGACTTCTGGATATGCACACGATTAAGCCGATTGATACAGAGGCAATTGTTAAGGCATCCAAGGAAACCGGAGCGATTGTAACGGTTGAGGAACATAACATCCTCGGCGGTCTCGGCGGAGCGGTTGCGGAAGCACTTTCCGAGAATGCACCCTGTCTTCTGAAGAGAGTTGGTTTGAAGGACGTTTTCGGGAAATCCGGAAAACCCGAAGCGCTGCTTCAGGTATATCATCTGATGCCCGAAGATATTGTTGCGGCGGCTCTTGAAGTGATTGCAAAGAAGGGATAAATAGTACGATTAGTATAAATCAGGAAGCCCCGTTCGATTGTATTTTCGAACGGGACTTTTTTACGCCCGTCCTCGAAAACCAACCGCCTGACCGACGATCATGATCCGGCCGGAATCAATTTCACTTCTGGGAATAAATATCGGCGGATATGTCGGATTCAGGGACAGAAGAGACAGGCCGTTTTTGTGAAGCATAATCCGGAAAAGCCTTGCCGGATCGTTATCGATACATACAGCGCAGATGAGACCGTCGCGCTCTTCGCGACTTTTCCGGATCAGAACGAGATCGCCATCGCAGAATCGAGGCTCCATGGCAGTTCCGTTCACCGACAGAGCGAGATAAGTGGAAAGGATATCCTCGTCTGAAAGCATACCGGAGGGCGCATCTTGACCTTGCATGTAGTATGCGATCTCACGATAATTTGCATCGTAATAACGTGACTGCTCTGCGCGTGAACCGCTTGCTCCACTTCTGAAGTATTGAGAATACACGGGAATGCAAAGGGGCCCGAAGGAAAGTGGATTGTTGTAGATGAGGTCCAGCGAAATTTCGAACTCCGCAGAGATCGCCAGTGCCTGATCCAAATTAGGCATGTTGCTGCCGGTCTCCCATTTGGATACGGTAGTCTGGTCAACGTGGAATAGCGCCCCGAAATCTTCCTGATTCAAACCCATTGCTTTTCGCTTGTCTCGCAAAATACTCATATCCACCCCTTTGGCATGCTTTGGTTAACCCCAAAATATGACCGAGAGGCATGAGAAACAAGGCGTTATGGATGCTATTTTGCGATATAAGAGAATAAGTCATAAATGAAAGCAAAATGCCAAGAATAATATGAATCAAAAGCATAAATAATGAATTCGGCGCATTAAACCTTCTTGAAAAACAATCCTCTCGGATAATCGCGAGAAAGGTCAACGGAGTCAATTTCGAAGCCTCTGCTTTTGTAATATGATACTGCGCTCTCGTTACTCAGCGCCGTGTGCAAAAAGATTGCGGGTATGTCTTTACTTCCGGCAATCTTATCGCCTTCTGAAATCAGCATACTTCCGATCCCCTTGTTTCGAGCGTCCTGCCTTACAGCAAACCGGGTGAAATACAAAACCGGCGTATCCTTATTGTATCCGTTGCGCTCGAAAAACGCAGAGCCCGCAAAGAAGCTTCCCCTTCGGGCCATCAGCCTCACCGTTCCGAGGATCTGCTTGGAGGCATCGGTCGCAACCAGTACGATTCCTTCGTGCATGGCAACCTTCGTGTCGGCGACCGTTTCAGAACTGGATTCGAGATGGCTGTCTGTTATTCCCGAAAGAACCCGGTATGTTTCCATCGAATCACTAACCAGCCGGTGAATTTCATCCGCCTCGCATTCCCTTGCGCGGCGCACAATAATGCCCGGGTTCGCTATTTCCGGTGTTCCCGCCGGATTGCGTGTAAGATCAGCGTCTTTTGAAATCATGCCTTGTTGAGCAGGCAGTGCACAAGAATTGCCTTGTGCGCGTGCAGGCGATTCTCGGCTTCATCGAAAATCACCGAACAGGGCGAATCAATGATATCCTCAGTGACTTCATATCCACGATATGCAGGCAGACAGTGCATAAAAATAGCATCTTTGGCCGCATGGCTCATCAACTCTTTATTGACTTGATATTTCTTAAAAATCTGAATCCGCGCAGCCTTTTCTTCTTCCTGTCCCATGCTCGTCCAGGTGTCCGTATAGACAACGTCGGCGTCACTTACGGCCTCGAAGGGATCTTCGGTCATAATGACCCTCGAACCGGTTATAGCCGCGTCACGTTTGGCCTGCTGCACGAAAAAATCCGGGCAGGTGTACATTTTGGGAGAGGCAACGGAGATATGCATACCGGCTTTGGCGCATGCCTGTAAAAGAGAATTGGCAACGTTGTTTCCGTCGCCGACATAGGCAAGCTTGAGGCCGCGCAGGGCGCCTTTGTGTTCCTTGATGGTCAGTAGGTCGGCAAGCGCCTGCGTCGGATGCTGATCGTCGCTCAGGCCGTTAATGATCGGAATCGATCCGTGCTGAGCCAGATCCACAATATCCTGGTGTGCAAATGTCCGGATCATAATGCCGTCAAGCATTCTGGAAAGAACCTTTGCCGTGTCACTGATGGTTTCGCCGCGACCCAGTTGAATATCATCGGAACTTAGAAAAAGCGGCTGACCACCGAGCTGAAACATACCCACTTCAAAGGAGACCCGGGTCCGGGTTGAAGATTTCGAGAAAATCATACCCAGTGCTTTGCCGGCAAGGAGCGGATGCGGGATGCCAGCTTTTGTCTTAGCCTTTAAGTCGGTTGCCGTATCCAGAAGTGCACCGAGCTCGTCGATCGATACATCTTCATGAAAATCGATAAAATGTTTCATTCTTTTACCTCCGTGTCTTTGTTGACAGTTACAGCATCTGCGTTTTCCATATCAAAAAGAACTTCTTCAAAGTCCTTTAAGAAAAAGGACACCTGAAGTTTTGTTAAGATGAGCGGAGGGGCAAGACGAATGGAGGAATCCCCGACGGAGCCCACCAGTATACCGGCATCAAAACATTTCTGTTTCATCTCCCGGGCAACCGGTTTGGAAAGACCGATTCCGATCAGAAGTCCTTTACCACGGACTTCTTTGAGCAGCGGATGATTTTCGACAAGCTTTATCAGCTTCTTTTGCAGATAGGAGCCGGTCGACTTTGCGCGTGCAATCAAGTTCTTCTTCTCGATTTCGTCGAGCACGGCAATTGCGGCGGCGGTGGCAAGGGGATTGCCACCGAACGTGGAACCGTGATCTCCGAGTTCAAAGCCGGTAGCGGCTTCTTTGGTGGCAAGAACAGCGCCGATCGGAACACCGCCGGCCAGCCCTTTTGCGAGTGTCACGACGTCCGGGGTTACATAATACTGCTCATACGCAAAAAACGTTCCCGTCCGTCCGACGCCGGTCTGTATTTCATCGATAATCAGGAGTGCACCGGTATCGTTGCAAATGTCCCGAACCGCTTTGATATAATCCAAATCTGCAGGGAATACTCCGGACTCGCCCTGAATCAGTTCAAGGATAATGGCACAAGTATTCGAATCCGCTTCTTTGATCATCGCGGAAATATCATTATAAGGAACATGAACAAAACCGGGCGTCAACGGCTCGAACGGAAGTTGCATCTGGGATTGTCCCGTCGCGGCGATTGTCGTCATGGTTCTTCCGTGAAAAGAACGTGAGGCACTGATGATCTTTGACCTCGGAGTACCTTTCCGGTAAAAATAACCGCGAGCCAGTTTAATTGCGCACTCGTTTGCCTCTGCGCCGGAGTTACAAAGGAATACTTTCTCCGCAAAACTGATCTCGGCAAGTCTCCGGGCAAGCTCTGCCTGACTCTCGATATAGTAATAATTCGAGCAGTGGATCAGTTTCCTTGCCTGTGAAGAAATGGCGCGCACCAGTCTTGGATTGCCGTGTCCGAGCGAATTTACGGCAATGCCGCCGATCATATCAAAATATTTCTTATCTTCGGTCGAAAAAAGATAAATGCCCTTACCGTGAGTGAAAACGACCGGTACCCTTTTCCCGAAAACATTCATATAGTATTTGTTGTCCAGATGCATGGTCCATTCCAGTAGCTTTTCCATAAAAATACCTCGCTTTGTTGTTGATTGTGAACGCGTTCTCGAGAAGAAGGCTTGGCAATATCAGATCTTTTCACCCTCAAAATAGGGGCGTATGTCCTTTGTTATCATGGTCCCGATGCCCTTGCCGGTAAATATTTCAAGAAGGAGACTGTGCGGTATACGGCCATCAATGATGTGTGCTCGTCCGACTCCGCGGTTAATAGTATCCAGGCAGCCGAGTACTTTCGGGATCATGCCGCCGGAGATCACTTCGTTTGCAATTAAGTCATGAATATCCTTTTCGGTAAGTACAGGAATAACCTTGCTCGTTCCGTCCTTTAAAACTTCTTTAACGCCCTCAACATCCGTAAGAGTCATCAGTTTTTCCGCCTTAAGTGCGGCAGCGATTTCGGCTGCGACCGTATCGGCGTTGATATTGTAACTCTGCCCGTCCTTGCCGACGCCGATGGGGGCAACAACAGGAATAAACTCATCATTTGCGAGCATAGATAAAACCTTGGTATTTATCTTGGTAATCTTTCCCACAAAACCGACATCAACCGGATTGCCGTAAGCATCGGAGGTCAGCTTCTCACATTCGATCAAATGGCCGTCAATTCCGCAAATACCGATTGCCTTGGCTCCCTTTTTACCGAGAGCGGCAACGATTTCCTTATTGGTCTTTCCGATCAGGACCATCTGGGCAATTTCCATTGTCTCCTTGTCCGTTACACGGAGGCCCTTTTCGAATTTAGACTTTATTCCCATCTTTACGAGCATATCGCTGATATCGGGACCCCCGCCGTGAACAAGAACAGGGTTGATACCGACATATTTTAGCAGTGTGATGTCATCCATAACCGATGATTTGAGTTCTTCGTTGATCATGGCGTTCCCGCCGTACTTGATGACAACTGTTTTTCCGGCAAGACTCTGAATATAGGGGAGCGCTTCAATCAGAATTTCCGCTTTCCCGATGAGCTCCTGCATTCCAAGTGATTTTATAACGTCGTTTAGCGTATCCAATTGACTTTCCTCCTGTGTATCTACGGCGTGTGCTTCGGTTCAGATTCCTCTGGAAAGATTACGCAAAGCAATATCTTCAGGATACCCCTGCATGACATTCAGTGCTTGAATTGCCTGCAGAGCGGCGCCTTTTCCAAGGTTGTCGAGCGCGCTGAATAACTTAATTTTGCCGGTTCTCCGGTCGAATTCGACCGCGATATCTATATAATTTGAACCAATCACGTTTGCTGTATCCGGCAGTGTACCACCGGGAAGAATGCGGACAAAGGTGTCCCCGGAATATTCCTTTTGATATAAAGCGCGAAGCTCTTCGGACGTGCATTCCCCGATCGGATCCGCATAGATCGTTGCCAGCATCCCCCGCTTCATCGGTGCCAGGTGCGGAGTGAAGGTGACATGAATATCTTTGCCGGCGGCAAGGGAGCATTCCTGTTCGATTTCGGTGGTGTGCCGGTGATTCAGTACTGCGTAAGGTTTGAGACTGTCGCATGCTTCGCAAAAAGAATAAGGCAGATCAGCTTTTCTTCCTGCGCCTGAAATTGCGGAGATCGCGTCGATGATGATGCCGTCGGTTTTGATGAGCCCGTGCCGCAGCAGAGGCGCCAGTGCAAGAATCGAGCATGTGGGATAGCATCCGGGATTGGCGGTCAGCCGGGCAGTTGTAAGTTCTTCCCGGTATAATTCGGGTATTCCGTAAACCGCTTCGGCAAGGAGATCCGGACAGGGATGCGAAAGCCCATACGAAAATTCATACGTTGCCGCGTTTCTGTATCGAAAATCACCGCTATGATCAATCACTTTTACCCCTGCATCAAGCAGCACCGGGACAACCTGTGAGGAAACACCGTGTGGCAGGGCTGTGATGACAACATCGCATAAAGATGCCATTTCAGAAGGAGAACAATCGGAAAGAATCGTGTCACAAATTCCCTTGTATGCAGGATATATGTCGGAAAAAGCTTTTCCGGAAAAACTCCTAGAAACCAGGCACGTGAGTTCGACGTTCGGATGAACGGATAAACCGCGAACGAGTTCAACACCGACATATCCCGTCGCACCGATGATTCCGACTCTTGTTTTATGCATTACAGACACCTCACAATTCAAACAGGACTATTATATGCTTTATCTTTTATTTATATTACACATCTAGAAGATAACATATTGATTCTACAACAATATTTGAGCCATAGAAACCGGTACTTTGGAATTTTAATGCGCCGGATGTGTATTTTTATACATAATACTGAATAAAATATCATTTGACAAGACTTTTCTCAGCCCTTTTCCATTGTTTATACATTGTGCACAAAAACGATTTGAATTGTCTGTTCATATTGACATATTTTGAAGACAGCCATCCAAAAAGCACCGATAACATTTGGCTATTATGGCATATAGAATATTGAACCGTCGGATGATATATTGTTGATATACAAATTTAGATGCCGCTTTGCGCGGCACATTTTCGGAGGTATTTAACATGGCTAGCTTATCTCTTCAGCATGTTTATAAGAAGTTTGAGGGCGGCGTTGTCGCAGTTAGTGATTTCAATCTTGAGATCGCCGACAAAGAATTTGTCATTCTCGTTGGACCTTCCGGTTGCGGAAAGTCAACAACACTTAGAATGATTGCAGGACTTGAAGATGTTACCGAAGGCGAAATCTACATCGAAGATCGTTTTATCAATGATGTACTTCCCAAGGATCGTGACATTGCTATGGTTTTCCAGAACTACGCCCTGTATCCCCATATGACTGTTTATGAAAATATGGCTTTCGGTCTGAAGATCCGCAAAGTTCCGAAGCCTGAGATCAAGAGACGCGTCGGCGAGGCCGCAAGAATTCTTGAAATCGAGCACCTTCTCCTGCGTAAGCCGAAGGCTCTCTCCGGTGGACAGAGACAGCGTGTTGCTCTTGGACGTGCTATCGTTCGTGACCCGAAGGTCTTCCTCATGGATGAGCCTCTTTCAAACCTTGACGCCAAGCTTCGTGTTCAGATGCGTGTTGAGATCACCAAGTTGCACCAGAGACTGCAGACCACGATCATCTATGTTACGCATGACCAGACAGAGGCTATGACGATGGGTACCCGTATCGTTGTTATGAAGGATGGATTCATCCAGCAGGTTGACTCCCCGAGTGAACTGTACGAGAATCCCGTAAACACCTTCGTTGCAGGATTTATCGGAATGCCTCCGATGAACTTCATCAATGCAGTTGTTCAGGTAGAGGGCAATGATGTATTTATCGCCTTCGAGAACTTCACCATTAAGCTTCCTGAAAGATATTCTGTTCCCGAAGTTCTTGAGAACGACGGCGCTGAAGTTATCTTTGGTGTTCGTCCTGAGGCGATCACGGACGAGACGACATACGTCGGACAGCATCCGGAATCCTCTTTTACCGCAGACGTCGACGTTGTCGAACTTCTCGGTGCTGAGACCTATCTGTATGTTACGGTTAACGGAGCTCTTCCGCTGACTGCCAGAGTTGACCCGACCACATCCCATTCCCGCGTCGGAGAAGTGGTTGATCTTGCAATCGATGCAAACCGCGTCCATATCTTTGATAAGGACACAGAGCAGGCGATCATCTCCTGATTAAGATTACTGATTATAAGTAGCGAAACGCCGGTTCCCGTTATTCGGGAGCCGGTGTTTTTATGCGTGTACACTATTCGCGAGCTCGCAAAGTACGGTCTTGCGCCGGTCTCTGCACTTGCATCTTACTTGTTAAACGTATAAGATTAACTGGGTGCAGACGCTGATTTTGTTATTGCGTTTGCGGAAAGTTAGCTTTTTGCCGGAAAGGCGGCTAGGTGGAAATCATGGAAGAAATCAAGAGATGTATGCGCGAGATTAGGAGAATTCTAGATAAAACCGTCGGACTGATGGATATCACCGGACTGATTGTTGCCTGTACCGATCCTGCACTGGAGGGCGGCGAGGACCCTTCGGTTCGAGCTGTGCTGATGTCTGAAGATGTTTTTGCAAGCACTTCCGAAAAGACATATTTGAGACTTGTAGTCGGCGAGCAGACCCAATATATCGCTTTTATCGTCGGGACCGATGCCACATCGCACACGTATCTAGAGCTTGTCGCCCAGTGGATCAAGACCGCGCTGAAAGATCGCAATTCCGATACGGAGCGCGCGACTTTCATAAAGAATATTTTGCTTGAAAACGAACTTCCCGGCGATATTCCGCTCAAGGCAAGAGAATTCAAAATCCCGTACTCGCTTGACAGGATCGTATTTCTGGTTCGTGTGACCCGAAACGACGGACCGGAGAGTCTGGATGTACTTCAGAATATTTTTCCTGATTCGAAAACGCACCATACCTTTGCTATGGACGAGGAGACCATTGTTCTTGTCATGGAAGTAGAGGGGGATTTCAGCGACTTTGTTTCTGAAAAAAGCAAGACTATTCAGGATAACCTCAATGCCGAATCAATGACCCGAGTGAATATCGGGATCGGCATGCCCGCTCAGACCCTGAAAGACGTTGCGAAGTCATACCGCGAAGCGATGTTGGCGCTTCGCGTCGGAAACATTTTCGAGAACGAAAAGTGCGTGATGAGATACGACAAGCTCGGGCTTGGCCGCCTGATTTATCAGTTGCCGCCGACCCTCTGTAATATGTTCCTCGACGAGGTGTTCGCACAGGGCGCTTATGAAGCGTTGGATTCCGAGACTCTTCTGACCATATCGAAGTTTTTCGAGAATAACCTGAACGGAAGCGAAACGTCGCGAAAACTTTTTGTTCACCGGAATACACTTGTATATCGTCTGGACAAGGTCCAAAAAATAACCGGTCTTGATCTGCGGAGTTTTGATGATGCCGTGTTGTTTAAGTTGGCATCAATGGTCCGCACTTATCTTGAAAAGCAGGAGAAAAACAACCGTCCGAACAAAAACAGCTGGTAAGAACGGTTGCAGGTGAAATGGATTGATTCGTTTTGAAAACGTATACAAGACATATAAAACGGGCACAGATGCACTTTCAGGGGTCAGCTTCAAGATCGATGACGGCGAATTTGTTTTTGTCATCGGCAAGAGCGGATCCGGAAAGTCGACACTGATAAAGCTGATTACCCGGGAAGAGAAACCAACAAGCGGCTATGTGCTCATGGACCGGTTTCCGGTTTCGAAAATGCAGAGCGCTCTGGTTCCTGTGCTGCGCAGACAAATAGGCATGATTTTTCAGGATTTTCGATTAATCGGAAGCAAAAATGTATTTGAAAATGTCGCTTTTGCAGGCGAGATTGTAGGTATGCCTTCAAAGAAGCTCGCGCAAATGGTTGAGATTGTTCTCGGAGTTGTCGATTTAAGGCACAAGGCAAGCGCAATGCCTCTTGAGTTATCCGGCGGAGAACAGCAGCGCGTTGCGATTGCACGAGCGATGGTCAACGATCCGAAATTGATTGTTGCGGACGAGCCGACCGGAAACCTGGACCCGCAAACAAGCGAATCTATTATGGCGCTTCTGGAAGAAATCAACCGCAACGGGACTACCGTAGTGATATGTACACATGACAGCAACCTTGTTGACCGGATGAAGAAGAGAGTCATCGAAATCTCTGACGGTTGTATCATCCGTGATGAATTGGCAAGCGGATACAGCGGAATCATAACGCCTGTACCAAACGACATCAAGGGAGGTAACAAATGAGCGCGCGTGCTTTTTTAACTTCCTTAAGAGAAGGGATTCAGGGGATTTTGCGGCATCCGCTGGTAACGATCGCTTCGGTAACGACCATTCTTTTGATGCTGCTGCTCATGTCCACGTTTTTTATTTTCTCGGCAAACGCCAGATTCATAATGAAAAAAGTCGGACAGCAACCTCCGATCGAAGTGTACATGAAACTGAATTCTTCCGAAGCGGAAAGAACCGCAGTTCTGGAATATCTGACCGGAGCTACGGATCACGTTCTTTCAAACCAGATGATGAGTCCCGAACAGAATTATCAGCGATTCAGGGAAAACCTGGGCACAGGCTCTTCGATCCTGGATGACTTTGATTACAACACATATTTACCGTACACATATCACGTCCAACTGACAGATCCGGGATATGCCGACGAGGTGGTGATGCGGTTGCAGGCACTACCGGGCGTGAATAAAGTAATGCAAGAGAGTCGCGTAATGCATTTTCTTGCCTCAGCGACAAGATGGGTTAACATCGGAACGGCCGTCGCATTCGTAGTGCTTTTCTTAATATCGCTATTTATTATCTCGAATATGGTTCGCATTTCGGTATATTCAAGATCCACCGAAATATTCATTATGAAGTTCGTCGGTGCGACGAATGGGTATATACGTCTTCCCTATATCATCGAGGGCGCGGTGGTCGGACTGATCAGTGCACTGTGTGCCTGGGGAATCACGCATTTGGCATATGACCGGATTTTTGATATGATGATGGCTAAGGTTAGCACTTCCAGTTTTTATGCGCTTGTGCCGATTAGCGGCCTTTCGCACTGGGTACTAATCGTATGTCTGCTTTGCGGAGTGCTTATAGGGGCTTTTGGAAGCGGCATTGCCGTAAGAAAATACGTTAAAGTTTAACGGAGAGTCTATGATTGATGAAAAAACCGGAGTTGTTGTCATTAAAAGAGTCGGTCGGAGAGAGTATGTAGCTATTTCTGCCGCGATTCTTGCTGTCTTGCTTTTCGTTCTTTTTGCATGGCTTTCATCCCCTGTATCGGCAAGCCCGGCTCGAATCACGACGTATTTTACGCCTGCTCAGGACATTGAAGATGCAAAAAAAGACAAAAAAGAAACCGAAGAGGCCATAGATGAAGCGGAGAATAAGATCGAAAAGTTAGCCGACGAAGTGGAAGCACTCACCGGTGAGCTTGCGGTACTGAATGGTCTTAGCGAAGAGCAAATGACGCAATATCTGGAACTTACGGAAGATCTTGCTGCGGCATTGATCGCAAAGAAGGCTGCGATCGTCGTTTATCTGGATTCTCAGGAAACCCTTAAAATCAAAACAGCCGAATACTCAGCGCGTATTAGCGTGATGTTTGAATTCCAAAACAAGTCCACGCTGGAAATAATGCTTGAATCTGACAATCTCGCGGGATTCTTTACAAACCTGGAAATCATCGAACTCATCGGGGACTCCGACAAACAAACGATGGAAGAGATGCAGGCGACGCTCGATGACGCACAACTCAAGAGTGAGTATGCACTACAGGAAGCGATCGATATGCAGGAAGTTGCCGATGCCAAAGAAGCGGAACTGAAGGAACTTGAAGCGCTGATTGGTACAACGCAGGATACGCTTGATGAGAAGCAGGCTGAATTGTCGGAATGGGAAGAGAAAGAAAAAGAACTCGAGCAGGCCTCTGCCGAGCTCGACGATGAAATACAGGACCTCCAAAACAAGTTATACGCAGGAAACACTTCCAAAAACACAACGCCGCCGCCTCAGGGAACCATGACATGGCCATATCCGGGAGATTATAGGATTTATTCCGCATACGGAATGAGATATCATCCGGTATATAAGGTGAACAAGATGCATTGGGGCGTCGATCTCGGAGGCAGCTACGGAAATCCGATTGTCGCGGCCGCTAACGGCACGGTGTTGAAAGTGGATACCCCTGTCTCAGGGCAAAATACAGGTGGTAAAAACTATGGCAACTATGTAGTTATTGATCATGGCGGCGGAGTTTCGACTCTATACGCCCATTGCAAAACAGTAAGTGTTTCTGTCGGCGACTCAGTCGTTGCCGGGCAGACGATAGCCGCGTGCGGAAGTACCGGCACTTCAACCGGACCGCACGTGCATTTTGAAGTAAGAGTGAACGGGAGCAAGGTAAATCCGGCGGACTATATTACCTGACGGAGGTTGCCTGATGCCGGATTCCCCATACGATTCTTTAGCCGAAATTTATGATTCCCTTCAGACCGACGCAGAGCCGTCCGCCTGGGCGGATCGCGTTATGGATCTGATCAAGCGCTTTGGCCCTGAAAAAGGCGATGGCCGCGACGGGAAACTGCTCGTCTGTGATTTGGGGTGCGGCTCCGGCAGCATGTGCCTTGAACTGGCGGAAAGAGGACTTGACGTTATCGGCGTTGACTCCTCAGAGAACATGCTTCAGATTTCCTCGGATAAGTTTATGCAAAGAGGGATGGAAGGGCTGTTCTTACTGCAAGACATCTCCGGAATTGAGCTTTTCGGTACGGTTGACGTGTTCTTGTGTATGACCGATACAGTCAATCACCTGATCCGGAAAAACGAATTTTCGAGAATGACACGAAGTTTTGCGAATTATTTGAATCCAAACGGACTGTTCATTTTTGATGTTCTGACGCAAAACCATCTCAAAAACTCGCTGGGAAACAAGGTCTTTTATTCCGTCGATGATGATTATGCCCTCCTTTGGCAAAACCGCTTCGCAGAGCGTTCGGGGCTGAGCACTTCCGATATGACGCTTTTCAAGAAAGACGCAAGCGGAAAATACGACCGACACGACTGCACCGTCAGGGAAAGATATTATTCCGATAAGGAAATTTCAGAAACGCTGGGCGCCGCAGGGATGGATATTCTTGCGATCTACGGAGACCTTCGAGATACTGCACCGCGAAAAACAGATGTGCGTCGACTCTATGTGACAAGAAGAAAGTAAACGGTAATGGCGCGATAAGCCGCCGGAAGGAAATATAGATTATGGGCGAGGACAGTTCGTTCTATCATGCCAAGGGGGCACCAGTGGATCCGGATCAGGATTATATCGTGACAGCCATTGCATTGGGCGGGAAGGTTCGTGTGCTTTCGGTGAGGACGACCCATATTTGCAAAGAAGCGCTTCAAATCCATGGTATGTCTCCGGTGGCTACCGCCGCCCTCGGTCGTTTTTTGACAGGGAGCCTGCTGCTGGCCGCCGGCCTAAAAGGCGACGATAGTTCATTAACGGCAAATATACGCTGCGACGGTCCCATTAAGGGAATGACGGCGGTATGCAATTCCCGCGGTGGTGTTAAAGGATATTGTATCGAGCCGGTGGTGCCCACGGTTAATCGTGCACCCGGCAAACTTGACGTATCGGCTGCAATTGGAAAGGGAATGCTTTCCGTGGTGAAGGACCTTGGTCTTAAAGAGCCATATATCGGCACATCGGAGCTGATTTCCGGCGAGATTGCCGAGGATTTCACATATTTTCTGGCTGTCTCGGAACAGACGAGATCCATCATGTCTTTGGGTGTTCTGATGAATTCTACAGGCGTCCTGCATGCCGGCGGCTTTCTGGTTCAACTGATGCCGGAAGCCGGTGAACCGGAAATCGAGTATCTCGAAAAGCGCGCATCCGGCGGATTCCCGGATATAACCTATTTGCTCTCGGAAGGACTAAGTCCGGAGCATATCGCCGATATGTTCATCGGAGACCCCGACATTCAATTTCTTTCCGGTGCTCCGGTCCGATACGATTGTGGTTGCAGTCGTGAAAAGATGGAGCGGAACTTGATTGCTCTCGGGAAAAAAGAATTAGACGAACTTGCATCGGATCCGGACGGTATAGAGCTGGCTTGCCACTTTTGCGGTGCAAAATATCATTTCCGGCAGATGGAAATAGCGCGATTGATGCAATGATTTATAGCCTCAGAGCGCCCTTGCGGCGCAGGATTATGCCGTCTTGCAAAGATCGGAGAAAAAGGCGCGATTTTCTATTGCATTCTCCTGATTAATGAGTTATACTTTTGCCTGCGCGACAAAATTGCGCAAGCGAAGAAGTTGGAGATTGCCGTTTGGCAGGCGTGCTGCGCCGGACATGCGGGTAACTTTGACGGAGAAGTCCGGGCAACAGACTCGGGCGACGTTCAACCAGGTTGGCAGCGTGTGTTTTGTAACGACACATGCCCAGGTCCAAAGTGCCGAAGTATTAAGCGGTAACTGGCTTCCTGGGTTTTCTGACGGGTACAGAAGAAACGCCCGGCACAGTTGAGAAAGCAGCAAAGCAATTGGAGGAGATACGATGGCTACCAAACAGAAAGTCAGAATCAAATTGAAGGCATACGATCATGAGCTCTTGGATCAGAGCGCAGCCAGAATCGTCGAAACAGTGACGAGAACCGGCGCTAGCTTTTCAGGTCCGATACCGCTCCCGACGGAGAAGGAAATCACAACGATTCTCAGATCTCCGCATAAGTACAAGGATTCCCGCGAACAGTTCGAAGTGCGCACCCATAAGCGCCTGATCGACATTTTCGCACCGAACCAGAAGACAGTAGATGCATTGATGAAGCTTGACATGCCTGCAGGCGTGAGCATAGAGCTCAAAGTCTGACAGGCTTTTTTCCGGCTGACGACACTCGTGTCGTACGGCTGGAGGGTCATGTTCTCGGGTAGCTCGAGAACCAATAACCAAAGGAGGAACGGAAGATGACAAAATTCATGCTTGGCAGGAAAGCCGGAATGACGCAGCTGTTTGATGAAAACGGCACTGCGATCCCGGCGACCGTTATTGAATGTGAGCCGATGTTCGTCATTCAGAACAAGACGGAAGAAAAAGACGGGTACAAGGCCGTGAGAGTTGCCGCAGGCAACATTCGCGAGAAACTTGTTAACAAGCCCGACAAAGGTCAATTCGCGAAAGCGGGCGTTGCGCTCAAGCGCAATATTCGTGAGTACATGACGGCAGACGAGTATAAGCTCGGTCAGGAAATTAAAGTTTCCGACATGTTTGCCGCCGGAGACCATGTCGACGTCAGCGGTGTATCCAAAGGAAAAGGATTCGCCGGTAATATCAAGAGACATGGACAGAAGGGCGGACCTTCCGGTCACGGCTCTATGTATCACAGACGTGTTGGTTCCATGGGAGCAAATACCACTCCTGCACGTGTTATCAAGGGAAAGAAACTTCCCGGTCACATGGGTGCGGAAAACTGTACAGTTCAGAATTTGGATGTCGTCCTCGTGGACGGTGAGAGAGGGATCCTCGTATTAAGAGGCGCTGTCCCGGGCCCGAAGGGCGGCTTAATTTCGGTTGAGTCGTCTGTCAAGGCGAATTAATCCGGCATAAGGAGGAGCGGAAAAATGGCAAAAGTAGATGTATATAATCTTGACGGAATTGTCACCGGACAGCTCGAACTTTCTGACGATATTTTCGGCATCGAGCCGAATGAGTTCGCTATGAAAGCGGTGGTCAGGAATCAGTTGGCTAATCTTCGTCAGGGCACTCATTCAACCAAGACACGCAGCGACGTCAGAGGCGGCGGCAAGCGTCCTTACCGTCAGAAGGGAACCGGTCGTGCCCGTCACGGTTCGACACGTTCTGCACAGTATGTCGGCGGCGGAATCATTTTTGGGCCAAAGCCGAGAGATTACAGTTATTCTCTTCCCAAGAAGGTTAGAAGACTTGCAATGAAGTCAGCACTTTCCACCAAGCTTTTAACAAAGAGCATTATAGTTCTTGATTCTTTAACATTTGAAGAAGCGAAGACATCCAGGATGGCCAAGGTTCTCGGTGCACTGAAGATCAACAGCCCTGTGCTTTTGGTTCTTGCCGAGAAGAATATAACTGTTGAAAAGTCAGCAAGGAATATTCCGACCGTGAAAACGGCATTTGTCAATACGATCAACGTTTTTGATATTCTGAAGTTTGACCGCTTCGTGATTACCAAAGACGCTGTGATGAAGGTACAGGAGGTGTATGTATGATTAAGACACCGCAAGACATAATCCTCAAGCCGATTATGACGGAGAAGAGCTCCTCGGAAATCGCAAACGGGAAGTACTGCTTTGAAGTAGATCCCAAGGCCACAAAGACCGAGATCGGAAGCGCAGTCGAGAAAATCTTCGGCGTGAAGGTACTCTCTGTGAACACTGCCCGTTTCGACGGCAAGATCAAGAGACAGCGCAATATTCCCGGAAGAACAGCATCATGGAAAAAAGCCGTGGTTACGATCGCGACTGAAACCAAGGATTCCACATATCTGGGTAAGGGCGGCAAGACAACGAAAGTTGCCGCGAAGCATAAGACTTCTATTGAAGAATTTGGTTTCGGCCAGTAATCGGCCTGATGAATGAAGGAGTGAAGAAAGATGCCTGTAAAAAACTTTAATCCAACTTCCCCCGCAAGACGTCAGATGACGGTATCCGATTTTTCTGTCCTCAGCGACAAGAAGCCGGAGAAGAGCCTTCTCGTTTCTGCGAAGAAGACCGGCGGAAGAAATTCGTATGGCCGTATCACGGTGCGTCATATCGGCGGAGGGAACCGTCGTAAGATCCGTCTTATCGACTGGAAAAGAAACAAAGACTCAATTCCTGCGACAGTAATGTCACTCGAATATGATCCGAACCGCACGGCGTTTATTGCGCTTTTGCAGTATGCAGACGGACTGAAGTCTTACATTATTGCCCCTCAAGGGTTGTCGGTCGGAGATAAGATCGAGAGCGGATCGGCTGCTGACATCGTTGTCGGCAATGCGCTTCCCATCGAGAACATCCCGGTCGGTACAATTATTCATAACATTGAGCTTAAGCCCGGTAAGGGATCCCAGATGGTTCGCACCGCCGGCGCAGGAGCACAGCTTATGGCTAAAGAAGGCGGTTATGCTCAGGTAAGACTTCCCTCGAGCGAAGTTCGGATGGTTTCCGTCCGTTGTCGCGCGACAATCGGAAGCGTTGGAAATAACGAGCATGAGAACATTTCCATCGGCAAGGCCGGCCGCAAACGTCACATGGGCGTTCGTCCGACGGTCCGCGGAGTTGTTATGAATCCTTGCGATCACCCGCACGGCGGCGGCGAGGGCAAGTCCCCGATCGGAAAACCGGGTCCGGTTACTCCTTGGGGTGTTCCGACTCTCGGAAAGAAAACCAGAAACAAGAGAAAGCAGTCCGGCAAGTATATTGTCAAGGGCAGGAAGTAATTGAAGGGAGGCAGGACACAGTATGAGTAGATCAACCAAAAAAGGCTTTTTTGTTCAGGACGCCCTTATGAAAAAGATAAAGGCAATGAACGTGATCAATGAAAAGAAAGTGTTGAAGACATGGTCTCGCTCTTCCACTATTTTTCCTGATATGGTCGGGCACACTATAGCCGTTTATGACGGTAGGAGACATGTTCCTGTATATGTAACGGAGGAAATGGTCGGCCACAAGCTCGGCGAGTTCGCTCCCACAAGAACATTCAGAGGTCATGCCGGCGAGAAATCAGCCGGAGCCCGCTGATTGCGCGCTAAGTTGAAGGGAGGATAACAACGTGGAAAAGAAAGTCATGAGCAAGGACTTTATGGAGCAGAACCGGGAAGAAATTCTCGCGAAGTATGCTGTCCCTGCAAAACAAAATGCAAAACCCCAGTTGCTTACCAAGAAAGAGCGTAAAGCCCTTGGAGTCGGCAGAGATCAAGGCAAGGCGATCGCGAAGTATATTCGTGTGAGCCCGCGGAAAATGAATATCGTTATCAATCTGATTAAGGGCAAGAGCCTTGACGATGCGTACGCAATCCTGATGTATACCCCTAAGGAAGCATCTCCGATTCTTACTAAGGCGCTGAAGTCAGCAGAAGCAAACTGTGTAAATCGTGAGCTGGGCGCATTAAGCCGCGACTCCCTTTACGTAGCTGATGCTTACGCAAATCAGGGACCGGTACTGAAGCGTTTTATGCCTAGAGCAAGAGGTTCCGCCGCACGCATCAATAAGAGAACCAGTCATGTGACGGTTGTTCTTAAAGAAAGAGTATAAGGAGGATTTCGTAAAATGGGCCAAAAGGTAAATCCCCATGGTTTGCGAGTCGGGGTCATTAAGGGCTGGGATACCCGGTGGTATGCTGATAAGAAAACGTTCAGCGAGTATCTCGTCGAGGACAAGAAGATCCGCGACTATGTGAAGAAGGAATGCTTCAGCGCAGGCGTTACCAATATAGAGATCGAGCGTAAGGGCAGCGATAAGACGATGATCATCATCAACACTGCAAAGCCCGGCATCATTATCGGACGCCAGGGCGCCGGTATTGAAGACTTCAAGAAGAAACTGCAGAAGCAATTCGGCAAAAGCTTTTTCCTTGATGTTCGCGAAGTTCGCACTCCGGACATGTCCGCACAGCTTGTTGCGGAAAGTATTGCCGCTCAGCTTGAAAAACGCGTCTCCTTTCGCCGTGCAATGAAGCAGTCAATGCAGCGCACGATGAAAGCCGGAGCGAAGGGAATAAAGACTCAGGTTTCCGGACGTCTCGGCGGAGCAGAAATTGCACGAGTTGAGCACTATCACGAAGGAACAATTCCGCTACAGACACTGCGTGCGGATATTGACTATGGATTTGCAGAAGCGAGTACAACATACGGCCGTATCGGCGTAAAAGTATGGGTATACCGTGGTGAGATCCTTGCCGCCAAAAAGACAGTGGCAGTTGTTGAGGAAGGGGGCGAAGTCTGATGCTTCTTCCCAAGAGAGTTAAACACAGAAAGCAAATGCGTGGTCGCATGACCGGCAAAGCCACCAGAGGAAACACAGTTACTTACGGTGATTTCGGTCTATATGCTACCGAACCGAGTTGGATAACTTCAAATCAGATTGAAGCTGCACGTATCGCAATCAATCGTTACGTAAAGCGCGGAGGAAAAGTCTGGATTAAAATTTTCCCCGACAAACCGGTTACATCAAAACCCGCCGAGACCCGAATGGGTTCCGGTAAAGGATCTCCTGAATATTGGGTAGCCGTCGTAAAGCCCGGCAGAGTCCTTTTCGAGATTTCCGGTGTAACAGAAGAAAATGCGAAAGAAGCTATGCGTCTGGCGGGACATAAACTGCCTTGCAAGACGAAATTTATTGCGAAGGAACAGGAGAGTGAAGTAAATGAAGGCTGATGAAATCCGCGCAAAATCCGGCGACGAGCTTCAGAAGGAACTACTTGCTCTCAAGGAAGAGCTCTTCAAGCTCCGTTTCCAACACGCAACCAACCAGCTTGAGAACCCGATGCGCCTCAGCGCAGTTCGTCGTGACATCGCACGTGTGAAAACAGTATTACGCGAGCAAGAGCTCAAGGCTAAGGGATGAAGGGGGAAAAGTGAATGAGCGATCGTAACCTCAGAAAAACGCGCACGGGTGTCGTGTCGAGTGACAAAATGGACAAGACGATTGTTGTAGCGGTCACAGAACATGTAAAGCATCCGCTTTATAAGAAGATCATCAAAAGGACCTATAAGCTGAAAGCGCATGATGAAGAGAATGCCTGCGGAATCGGTGATAAAGTCAAAGTGATGGAAACCCGCCCGCTTTCGCGCGACAAGCGCTGGAGACTGATTGAAATAATTGAGAAGGCGAAATAATTCGCTGATCGAATGGTTTTCACGTAAAGGAGGAAATCTAGCATGATTCAGGTTGAGTCCAGACTCAGGTCCGCTGACAATACCGGCGCGAAAGAGCTCGCGTGTATCAAGGTGCTTGGCGGTTCCTGGAGAAAATATGCCAATATCGGCGATGTAATCGTCTGCTCCGTAAAGACAGCCGCCCCGGGCGGACTTGTTAAAAAAGGCGAAGTAGTCAGAGCTGTTGTCGTACGCACCAAAAAGGGCGTTAGAAGACCCGACGGATCGTATATCAAGTTTGACGAGAATGCAGCCGTCATCATCAAAGAAGACAAGAACCCGCGCGGCACCCGTATTTTTGGGCCGATCGCTAGAGAGCTTAGGGACAAGGATTACATGAAAATTTTGTCTCTTGCTCCCGAAGTTCTGTAAGGAGGACGACCAATGACAAGTAAAATACATGTAAAAACAGATGATAGCGTCATTGTCATCGCCGGCAAGGATCGCGGCAAAACCGGAAAAGTCGTCAAAGCGGATCCGACCGGAGGACGCGTGTTTGTAGCAGGCGTCAACATGGTGAAAAAGCATCAGAAGGCACGCGGACAGAATAAGCCTGCCGGAATCATTGAGCGCGAAGGATCAATCGACGCATCGAACGTCATGATCGTCTGCCCGAAATGCGGTAAGCCAACACGTGTTTCCCGTATGATTGCTGAAGACGGCAAAAAGACCCGTGTCTGCAAGAAGTGCGGTGCACAGATTGACAAGACAAAGAAGGCTCCTGCTAAAGCAGCAACTACCAAGGCAGCTACAAAAGTGGCCGCCCCTAAAGCGACAGCTGCAAAAGTAGAAACCCCGAAGGAAACAGCAGTAAAACCGGCAGTTAAGAAAGCTACACCGGCAAAGGCTGCGGCACCGAAGGCTGCAGCAGCAAAAGCCGCAACACCGGCGAAGAAGGCAACTGTAAAAAAAGAGACAGTTCAAGAAGAGACAGAAAAAAAAGTGACAAAAGCCAAAGCGGCAACAACAAAAGCAATCAAAGAAACTGAGAAGGGGGAGTAATGTATGTCCAGATTAAAAGAGAAGTACGTATCTGAAATCGCGCCGGCAATGCGGGAAAGTTTCGGTTACAAGTCTGTAATGCAGATCCCCCGCGTGGAAAAAATTGTGCTCAACATGGGCGTAGGCGAGGTTAATACCAATCCGAAAGCTCTTGAGAACGCAATGCGGGACATGGGCATTATTGCCGGACAGAAACCTGTTTCGACGATTGCGACCAAGTCAGTTGCAGCGTTTAAGCTCAGAGAAGGAATGAAGATCGGCTGTAAAGTGACACTTCGCGGAGAGCGCATGTACGATTTTCTCGATAAACTCGTAAGCATCTCGCTTCCCCGTGTACGTGACTTCCGCGGCGTAAATCCGAACTCGTTCGACGGTCACGGAAACTATGCAATGGGTATCAAAGAGCAGCTGATGTTCCCGGAAATTGACTATGACAAGGTCGACAAGATTCGCGGAATGGATATCATTATTGTCACGACGGCCAAAACAGACGAAGAAGCAAGAGAGCTTCTGACTCTGATCGGAATGCCGTTTCGCAAGTAAGCAGGAGGGAAAGATTAATGGCAAAGTTGTCTATGATCCTTAAGGCCCAAAGAGCTCCGAAGTTCAAGACACAGCAGCACAACCGCTGTAAGCTCTGCGGCAGGCCCCACGCCTATATCCGCAAATACGGCATTTGCCGTCTTTGCTTCCGTGATTTGGCTTACAAGGGACAGATTCCCGGCGTCCGTAAGGCCAGCTGGTAAACGATAGCAAGGAGGAATACGTATGCAGATTACAGATGCAATTGCAGATATGCTGACGAGAATCCGTAATGCCGGCACGGCGGGTCATCCGACGGTTGTAATCCCGGGTTCAAATCTCAAAAAAGCGATCGCGCAGATTCTTTTGGATGAAGGCTATATCAGCCGGTTCGATTTCACGGCCGATGATAAGCAGGGAATGATCAAGGTGACGCTCAAATACGCCGCCCGTAAAAACGTTATCAAGGGCATCAAGCGTATATCGAAGCCCGGACTGCGCGTTTACGTTGATAACGAGAACCTTCCCCATGTATTGGGCGGACTCGGCATCGCAATCATTTCTACATCAAAGGGCATTATGACCGATAAAAAAGCTCGCACGCTCGGTGTTGGCGGCGAAGTAATGGCTTACGTCTGGTAAGCAAAAAAACAAGGCACTCTGAAAAGACGGTTCGGATTTGTTTTCGAGCCGCCGTAATCTAAAGAGCAGGAGGAAGATAGTATGTCAAGAATTGGCAAAATGCCGATCAAGATCCCTGCGGGGGTCGAAGTGAAACAGGATGGTCAGTCCATCACTGTCAAAGGAAAAGATGCAACGCTGTTTATGAGCGTGCATCCGGAAATGACAGTTAAGATTGATAATGGTGTAATCACAGTCGAAAGACCTTCGGAGGAAAAGCGTCATAAGGCTCTTCACGGGCTAACGCGCTCACTTTTGAATAACATGGTAGTGGGAGTGTCGGAAGGCTTTTCCAAAACTCTCGAAATCAGCGGTGTAGGTTACAAGGCTGCAAAAAACCCGACGTCGATACTGCTGAACCTCGGATATTCTCATCCGATCGAACTTGAAGAACCGAAGGGAATCACAATTGAGGTTCCCGCGCCGAATAAAATTATCGTCAAGGGTGCGGATAAGCAACTTGTCGGTGAGACAGCGGCAAAGATTCGTTCATTCAGATTGCCTGATGCTTATAAGGGCAAGGGCATTAGATACGCCGGCGAAATCTTGAAACTTAAAGAAGGTAAGACCGGAGCCAAGAAGTAAGAGAAGGGGTGAAATGCATGATTAATAAACCGGACAAGAACGAAATCCGCAGGAGAAAGCATGTACGCGTTCGCAAAAAGATCGCCGGCACCCCTGCACGCCCGAGACTTTGCGTATTCAGAAGCAACTCGCAGATTTATGCACAGTTGATTGATGATGAAGCCGGACAGACGCTCGCAAGTGCGTCCTCTCTTGAAAAGGACATCAAGACATTGTTGTCCTCGGGGGGCACGAAGGAAGCTGCCAAGGCTGTTGGAAAACTGATTGCAGAGCGGGCTATTGAAAAAGGCATCAAGGAAGTTGTTTTCGACAGAGGCGGATATATTTTCCACGGTCGTGTTGCAACTTTGGCTGAGGCGGCACGCGAAGCCGGCCTATCATTCTAAGCAGGAGGAACGATGAAAATGGGATTTGATCCGAGTACAACAGAATTCAAAGAAAAAGTCATCCATATCGGACGTGTTTCCAAGACTGTTAAGGGCGGACGTAATTTCAGGTTCGCCGCGCTGGTGATTGTCGGGGACGAAAACGGACACGTCGGTAAGGGCCTCGGGAAAGCGGCGGAAATTCCGGACGCAATCCGCAAGGGCATCGAGGATGCCAAGAAGAATATCATTACGGTTCCGCTCAGCGGATCAACGATTCCGCATGAGACGTTTGGCGTTTTCGGTGCAGGAAAAATCGTTATGAAGCCTGCTCGCGAAGGTACCGGTGTTATCGCCGGTGGTCCCGTCCGCGCTGTCTGCGAACTCGCCGGCATCAAGGATATCCGGACAAAGTCCCTTGGAACCAACAACCCGAACAATGTGGTTAATGCGACGATCGAAGGAATGAAAAATTTAAGATCTCTTCAAGAGGTCGCCAGACTTCGCGGCAAATCCATACAAGAAATACTGCGATAGGAGGAACTTCAGCAATGGCAGACCTAAAAATTACCATGGTGAAAAGCACCAACAGAGCAAAAAAGAACCACTGTGCAACGATGCAGGCGCTGGGCCTTCATAGAATCGGGCAGAGCGTGACTCATACAGATAACGCAGCGATACGTGGAATGGTTCATAATGTTGCGCATCTCGTCAAGTGTGAAGAAGTCTGATGGAGGTATTAAGAAGCATGAAACTCAATGAAATGACTTTCGGCGGAGACGCTAAAGCATACCGTAAAGGACGTGGAGTGGGCAGCGGAAACGGCAAAACAGCCGGCCGCGGACACAAAGGTCAGAACTCTCGTTCCGGCGGCGGTGTGCGTCCCGGATTTGAAGGCGGTCAAATGCCTTTGTACAGACGTTTACCGAAGCGTGGATTTAACAACAAGAGATTTGCTAAGGCTTACCTGGAAATTAATGTAGGTGACCTTGAGGGTTTTGCAGACGGTACGATCGTCGACTCCGTGTTGCTTGCTGAGACCGGACTTCTGTCCGTTCCGAAGGTAAACGACGGAATCAAAATTCTCGGTAGCGGTGAATTGACCAAGAAACTCACGGTTAAGGCAATTAAGTTCTCGGCCTCGGCTAAAGACAAAATCGAAAAGGCTGGTGGCACGGTTCTGGAGGTATGATCATGAAGGGTATGTTTGACACCTTAACCAACGCGTTTCGAGTTAAGGATCTTCGCAATAAGCTGCTGTTTACCTTGTTTATCCTTGCGATTTACATGGTGGGCGGACTGATTCCGACTCCGGGCATCAACCGGGCTTTATTCTCGACACTTGTTCAGGGCTGGGGACAAATCGGAAGCTTAATGGATATTATTTCCGGAGGCGGACTTTTTGCCGCAACTATCTTTGCGATGGGTATCACTCCCTATATCAATTCGTCGATCATTATGCAGCTGTTGACCGTAGCCATTCCTGCACTCGAGAGAATGCAGAAAGAAGGCGAGGCCGGCAAGAAGAAGATTCAAAAGATTGTTCGTTTTGTAACCGTAGGACTGGCGCTGCTTCAGGCATCTGTCTTCTGTTATGCGACGAGGTCCGCGATGACGTCCTATCTTCCGACCTGGTTGAACGCGCTTCTGATCATAAGCACATTTACAGCAGGTACTGCATTTATCATGTGGCTCGGCGAGCGTATCAATGAAAAGGGTATCGGAAACGGCATATCGCTTCTGATTTTTGCCGGAATTGTGACACGTCTGCCGCAGATGGCAACTGACTTATACAAGTACTCATTGGATGCTTACGGCAAGATTAAGAATGATTTTCTCGGCTTTTTTGCCGGTAGCGGTATCTTCATTATTGTTTCGGCAATTTCGCTTCTTACCATCGTGTTCGTCGTATTCGTACAGAACGCAGAGAGAAGAGTTCCGGTACAGTACTCTAAGAAAGTAATCGGAAGAAAGGTCTATGGCGGACAGAACACGTATGTTCCGCTCAAGGTCAATCAGTCCGGAGTTATGCCGGTCATCTTTACAATGTCGATGATCGCACTACCGACAACGATTATCACGATGTTCTTTTCAAGCAGCAACAATCCTATTGTTCAAGCGCTGAGAAACCCGCAGGGACATTGGTGGTATTACCTTACCAATCTGCTGTTGATCATCGGATTTACTTTCTTCTATTCGCTGATTCAATTTAATCCGATCGAGATATCCAACAACCTTCAGAAAAACGGCGGATTTATTCCGGGTGTTCGTCCCGGTCGCCCGACTTCTGACTTCATCGCCAGAACAGCTTCACGGCTGAACTGGGCAGACGCACTCTTTCTGTCGATCGTCGTTCTGGTTCCGTCGATTATCGGTAATATTACCGGCATGCAGAATGTGTGGTTTGCCGGAACATCCGTACTGATTATGACCGGCGTTGCCAATGATCTGGTGAAACAAATTGAGTCACAGATGGTTACTCACCATTACAAAGGATTCCTCGACTGATGCATAAAACTCGAAGCACAGGGTGCGGGAAATGCACGGAGACCGACTATTAATCAAATTAGTGTACATGACCTTGTTCGGGGGTGTTATCTCCCGGATAGGGTCATGTGTGCATTATTAGGGAACTAACGGAGGCAATTCCTGCGGGAGGATACCCGAGACGCAAAGGAGGAAGAAAAATGCGTTTAATACTGCTCGGAGCTCCGGGCTCCGGAAAAGGAACAGTCGCAACGGCGCTGCACCAGCAATACGGTGTGGTACACATCTCGACGGGAGATATTTTTCGGGCAAATATTAAGGCAAACACTCCTCTGGGTCTGGAAGCAAAAAGCTTCATTGAAAAGGGTGAACTTGTGCCGGATTCAGTAACGATTTCCATGCTTGAGGATCGACTGGCAGACCCTGACTGTGCTGAGTCGTTTATGCTCGACGGCTTTCCGAGAACCATTGCTCAGGCAGAGGAACTGGATCGCTTTCTTGACAAAAACAGCAAGAAAATTGATGCGGTCATCAGCCTTTGCGTATCGGATGCCATAATCGTAAAACGCATCTCCGAACGGCGCATTTGCGTCGCCTGCGGCGCCGGATTCAGCCTGACGTTCCGCCCTTCGCTTGTAGAAGGGGTTTGTGACGAATGTGGCGGAGAGATCATTCAGCGCGAGGATGACAAGCCGGAGACGGTACTCAACCGACTCAAGACCTATTACGAGAAGACACAACCGCTGGTGGATTATTACGAAAAACGCGGACTTGTTCTTCCCGTTGATAACGAGGGCGGACTGGGTCCCGCCATGGAAGATATTCGAGCCGGATTATCCGAGCGCGGAATTCTGTAAGGAGCGATGAGATGGTTCGTCTGAAGACTACGGCAGAAATTGAGAAGATGAAAAAAGCGGGACGCATTGTCGCCCACGTTTTACAGGCAATCGAGAAATCGGTGCGTCCGGGTGTCTCAACCTGGGAGCTTGACGCAATTGCCGGAAATCTGATTCGCGAAGAAGGTGCCGTTCCGTCCTTCCTGAACTATGGATCTCCACCGTTTCCCGCATCGATATGCGCGTCCATCAACGACGAAGTGGTTCACGGGATACCCAACAAAAACAGACTGCTGCGTGAAGGCGATATCGTGAGTATAGACGTTGGTGCGGTACTCAATGGTTTTCATGCGGACGCGGCGCGTACATTCGCGGTCGGTGAGATATCCGAAGAAGCAAAGAAATTGATTCGGGTTACTGAAGAGTGTTTCTGGAAGGGACTCGAACAGGCAAAGCCGGGCAAGCGAATCGGTGACGTATCCTCTGCAATTCAGCAGCATGCCGAGAAACACGGTTATGGTGTCGTCAAGCAACTGGTCGGACACGGTATCGGAGAACATTTGCATGAGGATCCGGACGTTCCGAATTTCGGTAGGAGCGGGCACGGACTTCGAATTTTTCCAGGACTCGTCATCGCCGTTGAGCCGATGATCAATCAAGGGACCTGTGAGGTTAGACTCATGGAGGACCAGTGGACAATTTCAACTGCAGACGGACTTAACTCGGCTCATTACGAGAACACCTTTGCCGTAACCGAAAACGGTAATATCATTACAACGATTTTGGATGAATAGCAGAGGGGAAGCATTGTGACGACAGATCCGGGGGAAATGATACCGATTGTGAAGTCGCTGACTGGCAGGGACACCGGTAATGTATATCTGGTTTTTAAGAAAGAGGGAGATTTTTTCTTTCTGTGTGACGGGAAAAAACGTACACCGGTAAACGCTAAGAAGAAGAGGAAGAAGCATGTGCGGCAAATCGGTGAAATACCGAGGGAATCCGCACAATGGCCGGACGGCTTGCCGCTCCGCCAGACAGACAAAATTTGTGCTGAGATCAGAAAAGCAATTGCTGAGTGGACTTATGCACAATCAAGTACAAAGGAGAAAATGAAATGACCAAAGAGGATGTTATTGAAGTTGAAGGTATTGTGGATGATGCGCTTCCGAACGCAGTTTTTCGCGTAAAGTTAGAGAACGGGCACCTGGTAACGGCGCACATTTCCGGAAAGTTACGTCAGAATTATATTAAGATTTTGCCCGGAGATCGCGTGACGTTGGAATTATCACCCTACGATCTTTCCAAAGGACGGATTACCTGGAGAGCAAAATAGCTTTATAGGCAGTTGTTTTTCGAAAAGCACTTGCAAATGATCGGGTTTTTGGTATTATATTATAGCGTGCGCCGGATAGGCGTCGGTTTTTCTGCCTTTTGGCAGGAGATTTTTGGGGAGGTTGGAACTATGAAAGTCAGAGCGTCCGTCAAGACGATATGCGAGAAGTGCAAAGTAATTCACCGTAACGGTCGGGTTATGATTATTTGCTCCGAGCCCAAGCACAAGCAGAAGCAGGGCTGAGAATCGGCCTGCCGGGCTTATGTCCGGCTGCTGCAGAAAACAGGATATTACATGCAATTGTGAAGGCGGCTGCCTCCGTTAACCTCGGAGGAATCTTCGCTCCGCGTGTTATATATAGTTTTATCAGAACAACTTATTCATTCACGGAGGTGTAACAGATGGCGCGTATAGCCGGTGTGGATTTGCCGAACGAAAAGAGAGTAGAGATTGCTCTTACGTATATTTTCGGCATTGGTCAAACAACTTCTACACGAATCCTAAAGGAATCCGCGATTAATCCTGACACGAGAATGAAAGATCTCACAGATGATGAGATCGCTAAAATTCGCGAACAGATTGAGAGCAAATACAATGTCGAGGGCGACCTCAGAAGAGAAATATCTTTAAATATCAAGCGTCTTACGGAAATTGGTTGCTACCGCGGCCGCCGTCACAGAATGGGACTTCCTGTTAACGGTCAGCGTACGAAGACGAACGCCAGAACCCGTAAGGGACCGAAGCGTAAAATCG
>Ga0209373_10001020_pt1 | contig 36839 bp, 39 predicted proteins | sample Higcelweek5metaG_FD_187173 | JGI IMG/M metagenome (GOLD analysis project Ga0209373, IMG submission 187173) | Freshwater pond sediment microbial communities from the University of Edinburgh, under environmental carbon perturbations - High... | ecosystem: Environmental > Aquatic > Freshwater >... | reverse complement strand
TATCGTCAAGAACAAAGTTGCTCCACCATTTAAGGAAGCCGAGTTCGATGTCATGAACACCGAAGGAATTTCAGTTAATGGAAGTTTAGTCGATCTTGCCGTTACCCACGGATTTATTACCAAAGCCGGAGCCTTCTTTAAAGTCGGTGATCAAAACATCCAGGGTCGCGAAGGTTGCAAAAAACATCTCAAAGACAATCCCGCCATTGCCAACGATCTAAAAGCGAAAATTTGGCAAAAAGTCAAAGACGGTGCCATCACCGCCACCCCTTCGGCCCCCGATGACAATTAAACGAATTCGCGCTAGTCGTATTCCCAACCGAGCGATCGTCTATTTTGACGACGGCAGTTTTCTACCCGTCTCAGTCGACGACGTTTATCGGCTCCATTTAACCTCCGGGCTGGATATTGATTTAGTCGACGTAAGTCTCAACTATTTACTCTACAACTATTCTCTTTTTCAGTTGTCATTATCGCCCAAATTACCCCGAGAATTAAGTCAAAAACTTAAAACCAAGTATCATCAATATTCCCAGAAATATCACATCACATCGTCCAATATCAGTGACATTATCAGCCAAATAATTTCTAATCTCGAGTCCAAGAATTTGTTATCGGAAAAAAGTTATGTTGAGTCTATTGTCCATCGTTATACCAAAAAGCCGACTCGCTACATTGTTCAATTTCTCCGTGCCAAAGGAGTCGATACCAACCAGTACCCAGATCTTCATAGTCACGATGATTCTTCGCTTTTAGCCAAAGTGCTAACCACCAAAAAGTATCAGAACATAAAAACTGCCGATTTTAATACCAAAAGGAAATTAATTGCCTCCTTGGTACGCTTCGGTTTTGCCTATGATGACATAAAATCTGCAATTGACTATTGCCCCTCCGATTAGGTACAATACCCTGTCTACTTTAATTTTTTAAATTTATTAATATTTACTTTTACCTTTTCACTAATACAATTCATTTTTTCAGCAGACTTTCTAGTGTCAGCCAGGTAAAAGAATAAAGGATTCCTATGTTCGATCTATTTTTATCCCGTTTTAAGGGCATTTTTAATGCTCCAACTACTCCGGTCGTTAATAAAAAAGCATCCAAGACCGTTACTCCTCCACAACCCGCGGCCGCTCCCGTACTTCCGGAAGAAAGTAACCGGGCTGTCTACAAACCCGACAAACCCGTTGCTCCAGCTCCTGTTTCCGCTCCCCCCAGTCCTCCCGTGGACAATCAAGCTGTTACTCAAGCCCTCCAAAACGCCAAACGTTTAGAAGCCGAAGCCAAGACCAAAGAGGCCGAAGTTTTCGCCCGGCTAAAATCTCTTGACTCCAAAGAGCAGTATCTTATTCAAAAAGAAAAATCTCTCGATACTCAGCAAGCCGAGCTTAAGCAAAAACTTACCCAGCTCGATGAAACTATCCGCAAACAACTCGACAAGTTAGAACAAATTTCCGGTCTTGATATCGAAAAAGCCAAACAGCTTATTCTTTCCAGTACCGAGAAAAAGCTTGCTACTTGGATAGCCAAAAAGTTGGAAGAATCTCGCACCGATCTTAAAACCAAAGAGGATGAAGTCGCCAAAGAAATTCTAGTCGATGCCATTCAGCACGGTATCACCGACTATGTTGCCGAATACACCGTTTCCACCATTACTCTCGCCGATGAGAAAATCAAAGGTAAAATTATTGGTCGAGAAGGCCGTAACATCCGCGCTTTTGAAAAAGCCACTGGTGTTGAAATCGAACTTGACGAAACCAACGACATTCGCATTTCCTCCTTCGATTCCACTCGACGCGAAATTGCCCGCTTAACTTTAGAAAAATTAGTCCGTGACGGTCGCATCCAACCGGTTCGTATCGAACAAATCGTTGAACAAACCAAAGCCGATATGGACAAAATATTATTAAACGAAGGTAAGAAAATCTGCCAAGAAGTTGGCGTTTACAACCTTCCCATCGATTTGATGAAACAAATTGGTAAGTACAAATTCCGTTTTTCCTATGGTCAAAATCTTGCCAAACATACTATCGAAGCCACCAAAATTGCCATCAATTTAGCCCAACAATTGCGCGCCGATATCAACACTGTCCGGCTTGGAGCCTTACTTCATGATATTGGTAAAGTTATTACCGAGCAAGAGGGGACACACATTGATCTGGGAGTCGATCTTCTTCGTCAATACAAGCTCCCCGAAGGTGTTATCACTGCTGTTGCCGAACACCACCTTGATCATTTCTCTACTCCCGAAGCCGCGATCGTTTATGTCGGCGATGCCGCCTCTGGTGCTCGTCCTGGTGCTCGTTACGAAGTTCACGAAGAGTATCTTAAACGGATGACCAACATTGAAGAGGTCGCCAAGAACTTCCCTGGTGTCAATTCGGTCGCCGCTTATCAAGCCGGACGTGAAGTTATGGTTTTCGTCGATCCAGGTGTCGTCAACGATTCTGAGGCCCAAGTCCTTAGTCAAAATATTGCCGATAAACTCGAGGAAGAAGCCAAATGGGCAGGCCAGATTAAGGTAACTGTAGTACGCGAATTGCGCACAAGTTCCGTCATTGTTGGCAGTAAAATCAGTAATAATGCGGTGAATAATGCCGTGTAATGCTTGCATTTGCCGAGAAGTTAGCTAGAATTAAGCTGAATTACAAATTAATAAAATAAATAAATGACCAAAAAAGATCTAATCGAAGTCGTCTCTCAAAAAGCTAAGCTTTCCAAAAAAGCTGCTAAAGTTGCTGTTGAAACTTTCTTGAATGAAATCATGAAAGCTTTAGGTAGTGGAGAAGTTGTAAAACTATCCGGTTTTGGAACCTTCAAAACCAAAATGTTTAAAGCCAAAACAATTAAAGCCATTGGTTCGAAAGAATCCAAAAAGATTGTTGCCCGCCGAATGCCTCGTTACATTCCCGGAACCAAGATCAAGAAAATGGTGAAGTAAGTTTTTTAATAAACTTTACAAAATCCCTCACTCCGGTGGGGGATTTTTGGTTATACAATAACCTATGAAGTTCAAACTTAAGACTATCCACCCGGGTTTCATCCTTCCTATTTCCTTTTTGTCGTTTTTTGTTTTCCTTTTTTTACATTTTAAAATACCCTTCTCAGAGCAACTTCCAATCAGTTTAATTCTTATTAATTGGGCTGTTTTCCACCTTACATTTTCCTTTCTCTATTTCAAAAGACATCTATATATTCATGCAGTTCTGTTCTTCGTCATCCCCCTGGTAGTAATTATTTGGGTATTATTAAATACCTATCTTCCTCGTCCTTGTCCACCTGACATGTTTTGCAGTCTTCAAAATCTGTGATCACTATTGAATAGGTTATAATATATTACTTATGTCCCGGTTCAGTTTTGAGTTTGAAGAATCACATCAAACCTTAACCTTTCTTTTTCCTAACGGAGTGTTTCCAGATGTCGGGATGGTTTTAGATGAAGTAACTAACGTTCAGCTTTTTCGAGTAGAATCAGTCAGGCCTCCCATAATTTCAAAAATTCCTACATTTGTTGGAATGGCTCCGATAAAGGGCCGAGAAATTGAAGTTATTGAAATCCCCAACGGCTAAAATGATACAATATGATCATGTCCACACCGGAATGGTTTTTTGCAACGCAAAAACAAGGTTTGTTTGAATTGGTAAGTGTCGTGCGTCGCCAAATTGGAGGCGGTGGTTATTCTTCCGAAACCTACAAAGGTGTTAGTCGAGCCGATCTCACCGATTTTATTTGTAGAAAAGCTATATCTTGGGGAGTCATTCCATTTCCTCGACAGGTCACAACTATTCAAGTCTTCGTACCAGATAGGTTTTTTGGCGATGCCAAGGATGACCAACTGCAGGTAATTTATGGTCGACGATCAGTTGTCATTGCCACAAGATCAAATACTTACGGTGAAGTCATCGGCGGCGCTGGATGTGCCAACATTGCCCTTGAATTCATGAAAGAACTTGGCCTTGATCCATCCCAAGCCCAGAAGACTGTATTTAGAGGGTTCTGACCTGCTACAATATCCTCATGTCCAATCTTTCCATCGGAATTGTCGGTTTGCCAAACGTTGGCAAGTCAACTCTTTTTAACGCTCTCCTCGGTCGCCAAGTCGCCGATGCCAGCAATTATCCTTTTTGCACTATCGATCCAAACGTCGGTGTCGTCGAAGTTCCTGATTCCAAACTCCCAGTTTTGGCCCAAATCGTCAAAACCGACAAAATTATTCCCGCCGCCGTCGAATTTGTCGATATTGCTGGTCTGGTCAAAGGTGCCTCCACTGGCGAAGGTCTTGGCAACAAATTCCTTACCAACATCCGCGATTGCGATGCCATCATGCATGTCGTTCGCAATTTTTCCGACCCCAATATTATCAAGGAGGGGAGTGTCGACCCCCAAGGCGATTTTGAAGTAATTTGCGCCGAGTTGATTATCAAGGATTTGGAAACTATCGACAAATATATTACCAGTGTCAAAAATAATCCCAAAGAGAATAAAACCAAAAAATTTGAACTAGCAAATATTTTAAAACAATCCCTAGAACAAGGAAAACTCGCCATCAACCTCAAGTATGAGGATGAGCAAAAAGAATTGCTAAGAGAATTTTTCTTACTTACCGCCAAACCCTATTTTATTGTTGCCAATGTTGACGAGGATACTTATCAAAATCTATCTAGTTTCAAGTTTCCAGTTTCTAGTTTCGAAACTGTAGTTCCCGTTTGTGCCAAAACAGAATTTGAGTTAAGCGAATTAAATCTTGAAGATCGAAAAAATTATTTACAAGAAATCGGAGTTAGGGAATCAGGTCTGGAAAGAGTAATCCAAAAAGCCTATTCTACCCTAGGTCTTCAATCTTTTTACACCGCCGGAGTCAAAGAAGCCCGCGCCTGGACCATCAACCAGGGGAGCACCGCTCCCATTGCCGCTGGCGCCATTCACACTGACTTCATCAAAGGTTTTATAATGGCTGAAGTCGTATCGTATGACGATTACGTCCAATATCAGGGAATCGCTGGCGCCAAAGAAGCCGGTCGTCTTCGCCACGAAGGCCGTGATTACATCATGCAACCCGACGACGTTGTCGAATTTAGAATTAATGCCTAAAAACAAAGTTTTAGTAATTTCTGGTCCTACTGCCACTGGTAAAACTGCCCTTGCTGTCGAGATTTCCAAACTTTTTCCCGCCGAAATCATTTCTGCCGATTCCCGCCAAGTTTATATTGGTATGGATATAGGTGTTGGCAAAGACCATCCAGCCGGTACTCCCATCCATGGAATTGATCTGATCACCCCAAAGGAGCGTTATTCAGTTTCCCAATTTCAACGATACGCTTTCCAAAAAATCGACGAAATACATTCCCGTGGTCACTTGCCCATCGTCGTTGGCTGTACTGGTTTTTATATCAACTCAATTTTAAAAAACAATTACGCCACTTTTCACATCAAGCCAAATTATTTTCTTCGCTTTTTCCTCGACCGTTTTCCTCTAAAAGTTTTGCAGTTTTGCTTAAAGCTTATCGACTTCCCCACTTACAGCTCACTTAACAGTTCTGATGTTCGCAATCCTCGCCGTCTCATCCGCAAAATTGAGATCAAGTTGTCTAGTAAGCAGGTAGCCCCCGTCTTGTCAAAGAAGGGGGATGGGGGAAGATTGAGTTTTCTTCATCTCTCCCTCACCGCCCCCAATTCTTTCCTCTACCCCCGCATCGACACCCGAGTCCAAACTCGCCTCGACGCTGGTCTTCTTGACGAAATAAAAAATATATTGAAAGAGTATTCTTGGAACGACCCCGGTCTAAAATCGATCGCTTATTACGAATTTAAAGACTATTTCAAATCAAAAATTTCCTTAACCGACATCCAATCCAAATGGGCCAACGACGAACATTCCCTTGCTCGCCGTCAAAAAACCTATTTCAAAATTATTCCTGGTGCCAACTTTATCGATATTTCCAAACCAAATTATCTAAAAAATGTCTTAAAGATTACTCGAAAATGGTACAATGAACTATGAAACCTCAACGAATTGAAATTTCCTACAAAACTATTCTCTTTATCGCCGGTTTTCTCGCCCTTTTAGCTCTCCTTTGGCAAATTAAAAGTATCTTAATTCTATTTTTTGTTTGTTTTATTTTCATGGAAGCCATGAATCCCACCATTAATCGCCTTGAAAAGTACAAAATTCCCCGTCCCTTAGGCATTCTCATGGTCTACTCCCTTATCATTACTATCATTTCTATTGCCATTGCGGGCATAATTCCAATTTTTGTCGAACAAACTGGCGGTCTAGTCGATAGTCTCCCTCGAGTCTTTAATAGCATTGAAATTTTTGGTATCAAACCACAAGCCATTGATTGGACTTCTCAAATTCAAATTCTCGAGAATTTACCCGGCGAAATAGCCAAAACAGTTTTATCTCTATTTTCCAACGTTCTATCTGGATTTATCATCCTTGTAGTCACATTTTACATGTTACTCGAACGTAAAAATATTCAAAAATACAGTTTTCATTTTTTTGGTAAAAACGGCCGAACCACCACTGTCAAAATTTTGGAAAATCTAGAAAATCGTTTAGGTCATTGGCTCAACGCCGAATTAGTTCTTATGACAACGATTGGCATACTTTCATATTTGGGTTATTCATTAATTGGCCTTACCTACACCGTTCCTTTGGCCATAATTGCCGGATTACTTGAAGCCGTCCCCAACATTGGCCCCACAGTTGCCACTATATTGGCCGCCATTGTCGGTTTAACGATTTCTCCGTTACATGGTTTACTGGCAGTTGTTCTAGGTATCTTAATTCAACAAATCGAAAACAATTTTCTTGTCCCTAAAGTCATGAAAGAAACAGTTGGTCTTAATCCTTTAATTACTATTTTGATTATTGCTGTTGGTGCCAAGCTTGGCGGAGTCGTTGGAGCGGTTTTAGGTATTCCTGTTTACTTAACAATAGAAGTAATTCTCCGAGTCTTAACCGAAATCAAAAAATAGTTCAAAGATATTGATAAGCCGGATTCTGTTTAGGGACCATCTATCTACTCTTCCTACCTGGAACTTTGAGAAGCGCATATAACGTTCCATCTTGGAATTTCCACGGGAAGGATGCTCGTTTCACCCCCGATTTTCATCGGGACTCGTCTCTGTAGCATTGCCACTACCTTACGGCAGTCTCTACCTATTGGAGTTCCCTGCTTCTTGTGGTCCGGACTTTCCTCCCGGTGTCGGTTAAAACCTCACCGGGATAGTCCCTCAACATCTTTGAACTACTATATTCTAACAAAAACCCCGGCAATTTTACTCACCGGGGTTTTATAAAAAACTACTAGTTTAATAAAGCAGCGTCAGCGGCTGACAAGATTTTAAACATTTTAGTACCAGTCTCAGGATCAACTGTTTCAGCAGCTGGTCGACCGTTTTTCAACATTACTTTTTTGACTTTAGCAACATCAACGTCGACGGATTTTCTTGATTTTACGTTATAAAATTTAATTGTTGGCATTAAATCTTCACCTCCTAAAAAATTAATAATTAACTTTTGGTCTGTAAATATCGAATTGCAAATATCACTCCAAACGCCATCAGGCTTAAAAGCAAGCTCTTAATTAAATCTTTTTTCAAATATGTTTTGTCTTCCATTTAGGTTCAAAGCCAGTATAGCACACAGTTTTTGCTACAATGTAAAGAGATGAATCTACTTCTGACAATTTTAGTTTTAGGTAACATTTTTTGGTCTATCTATCTAACATATTTGCTTTACAAACGATTTTCCCATTCCAAAAATCCCAACTCTTTGCCTGTTGACACCGTGACCAAGCCATTCAAATTTCAGCTCAATCGTTACAATCCTTTCGACGAAGTTGGTGGCGACCAAAGTTTCATTTTGTGTTTGTTGGATAATACAAATTCGGGTGTTATTATTACTTCATTACATAATCGCGATTCTACTCGCGTCTACGCCAAAGCAATTCACAATGGCGACACAGTTGGGCAAAAAATGTCCAAAGAAGAGATCAAAACTCTTTTAAAAACAATTAGTAATTAATCACTTTATGCGACCAAATTTTAAGAATCTATCGGTTTACATCGGATCATATTTAATAACCGCCGGTCTTTCATTCTATTTATTCCAAACATTTTTGCCTGTCAAATCCGCCGGCAGTATTACCGATAACACCGATGCTACCCCCACATCGGCACTCCAAACTGGTCACATAGTTTTCTCTGGTCCCAAAACCGAAGTCTGTCCACTCAATGGTCAAATGTTTACCAAAGAAGAAAAAGAAATCTGGGAAGCCCGACGCCCATTAGCAGTTATGATTGAAAACCATGAGGATTCTCGTCCTCAATCTGGTCTTCAGAACGCTGATATCGTTTATGAAGCCATGGCTGAAGGTGGAATTACCCGTTTTATGGGAATATATTATTGCAACGCCGTCAAAGGATCGTCCAACAAATACGATGTTGGCCCGGTTCGATCAGCCCGCACTTATTTTGTCGATATTGCCTCTGAATATGCCGATTATCCTCTTTATGCCCATGTCGGTGGAGCCAACTGTAGTGCCCCCAAAGACCCTGTAACTGGTCGCCAAGCTGGTCCCTGCACCACCAACACCAAAGCCCAAGCCATTGAGCAAATTGCTTCTTACGGCTGGAATAACAAAGGCACTTGGTCTGATCTTTCTCAATTTTCACTTTCATACAAAGCCTGTCGACGTGAACCCGAACGAACCGGTGATGTCCGCGATACTGAACACACTATGTACTGTTCAACCACTGAGTTTTGGAACGTCGCTGAAAGCCGTGGGTTAACTAATATGACTGTTGCCAACAAAACTTCTTGGGACAAATCTTATCGTCCTTGGCTCTTTACTGCCGACGACAAAGCCAACAGTAGTCCCTCAGCTCCATCAGTTGATTTTGAATTTTGGAGTGGTTACAAAACCTATGCTGGCAATTGGTCTTACGATCAATCCAATAACGTTTATCTTCGAACCAATGGAGGTGAAAAACATATTGACTTTAATACCGGAACACAACTTTCCACCAAAAACGTAGTCATCCAATTTGTCAAAGAATCCCGTTCTATCGATGAGCATCTACACAATTTAGAAGCAGTCATCGGTACTGGCACTGGCGTTTTATTTCAAAACGGCACAGCCACCCCAATTACTTGGGCCAAAGCCAATCGAGTTTCTCGCACCATTTTCAAAGACAAATCAGGCAAAGAAGTTAATTTTGTCCCCGGCCAAATATGGGTAGAAGTTCTTCCCATTGGTAGTCTTGTAACTTATGAAGGTCAATCATAGTTTAAAAAGGCTCTTTACTTCTCAGACTCGAGCCAAGCTATTGATTATATTTTTCTCCAATCCCTCGGAGCTTTATTATGTCCGTCAATTGGTCCGTCTTACCGAGGAAGAGATTAATTCTGTTCGTCGCGAGCTTGAGAATCTAAAACTCGAAACTCTGTTGCAATCCGAAGTTCGTGGCAATCGACTTTATTATTGGGCCTCCCCCGACCATTATTTAAGCTACCAGCTCCAGGTATTAGCCTGCCAGCACAGTGGAATCGGCCGCAAAATTCTTCTCAATAAAAACAAACTCGGTAATATAAAATTTGTTGCTGTTTCCCAAGCATTTCTCAACAAACAATCTGTTGGTGACATCGATCTTATTATTATTGGCGACATTAAGTCCAAATTAGTTGATCAGTTGGTTATCGAAGAGGAATCGGTTGGTGGTCACGAAATTAATTACATGGTTATGGACAAAACCGAATTTCGTAGCCGTAAAATCAGGCGTGATCCTGTCTTAGTTGATTTTTTCCTAAATTGTCCAGCTATTATTGTCGGTAGTCCAAAGGAAGCAATTTAATGCCCAAATTTCGTAAAGTAATTAAAACTGGCAATTCGTTGGCCATCACTATTCCCTCCAAAATTATTTCAGCATTTTCTATCAAAGAAGGTGATATTGCCCAAATCAAGGTCAATTACACCACCACTTCGTTGACTTATATTTTTACCGGTCACCCCCGTCAGCTTTCTCTAATTGACAAAAGCAAAGCAAAAAGTTAAAGATATCTATGGCCTCAATCGCAAGTAAAACTCGAAATTCCTTTTTGACCATCGTCGCTATTTTTATTGTTGGCCTGGTATTTAATATGCCAAAAGTTTTACCCATCAATATCAACTGGGGCAAAATTCAGTGGCAACATACTTTTTATCGTCCTGAAATTGGTGCTGGTGCTTTCAAGAAAAATCTTGATTTAAAATTTGGTCTCGATTTGGCTGGCGGAGCATCTTTGGTTTTTGAAGTTGACACTTCAGCCATCAAAAAAGAAGATATCCCCTCAGCCCTCGAATCCCTCAAGGGCAACATCGAGCGACGGGTAAATTTGTTTGGTATTTCTGAAGCCAATGTTCAAATTTCAACTGTTGGTGAATCCAACCGCCTCAACATCGAACTCCCTGGTATCGAAAACGTTGATCAAGCCATCGAATTAATCGGCCAAACAGCTCAATTAAGTTTCAAAGGCGAGAACACTGAAGTTACCGAAGCCACCACCTCTGCCTCATTTTTAGACGCTTTTTCCAACGATACTGGTATTAATGGTTCTCACTTAATCAAAGCCTTGGTTCAACCCAACCCCAACACCGGTCAAATGGAAGTTGCCATCGAATTCAATGAAGTTGGCTCTCGGCTTTTTGAAACCGCCACCAAAGAATATCTTGACAAACGCATTGCCATATTCCTCGACGATATTCCCGTTACCTATCCCACTGTCCAAACAGTTATTCCCGATGGTAAGGCAGTAATCAATGGTAATTTCGACGCCAAGTCGGCCAAAGCCCTGGCCGCTCAGCTCAACGCCGGAGCCCTACCCTTGCCCATTACCTTAATTTCTCAATCGTCAGTTGGCGCCACTTTAGGCAAAGATTCTATCGACAAAGGCGTCTTCGCCGGTTTGGTTGGTTTGGCTATTGTTTCTCTATTTATGATTGGTAATTATGGTTATCTTGGATTTATTTCTGTCTTAGGTTTAGTAATTTACGGATTAATTACTCTTTCTTTATATCGTTTAATTCCGGTTACCCTCACTTTTCCTGGTATCGTCGGTTTTATTCTTTCAGTTGGTATGGCCGTTGACAGCAATATTTTAATTTTTGAACGGATGAAAGAAGAGGTCCGAGCTGGCAAACCATGGAATATCGCCATGGAGCTTGGTTTTGGTCGAGCCTGGGATTCAATCAAGGATGCCAATACCTGCACCATTATCACTGGTTTAATTTTATTTAACCCCCTTAATTGGAGTTTCCTTAATTCCTCTGGTATGGTTCGCGGTTTTGCTGTCACCCTCCTTCTTGGTATCTTTATTTCCATGTTCACCGGTGTCTTTGTCACCCGAACTTTATTACGTGTTTTAGCCAAAAAAAACTAATATGCTGAATATAATGAAATTTCGCCCTATCTTCTATCTAATTTCTTTCCTGCTTTTAGCAATTTCTATTTTCTCCATTGCCAAATGGGGTTTTGTCTTAGGAATTGATTTTGCCGGTGGCACTGTTTGGGAAGTCAAATTTTCCAAAGACGTTGAAAAATCCCAAATCGAAGAAATTTTTTCTATCAACAATCTTAAAATCAACAGCCTTAATTACAAAGACAAATCAGCTTTAATAAAATTCCAAAACATTTCTCAGGATCAAAAACTAATTCTTTCATCAAAAATGCAGGAGATAGACAACCAATACTCTGAATCTCGTTTTGAAACTCTAGGGCCATCTTTGGGCAAAGAATTAATCCAAAAAACCGTCGTTGCCATTATATTATCCACTCTTGCCCTTCTTCTTTTTATCGGCACTCGTTTCAAGGATTACACCTTTGGTTTAGCGGCAGTCTTAGCCATGCTTCACGATTCCGTTATATTAGTTGGCGCTTTCTCTCTTTTGGGCCACTTTTTTGGCGCCGAACTCGATGCTTTGTTTGTTACTGCCATTCTCACCACACTTTCATCGTCAGTTCACGACACTGTCGTCACCTTCGATCGAATTCGCGATTGAAGCGAAAAAATTTCCGTCTCGACTGGGTTAGTTTGGCCAACCAGGCTGTATCTGAGGTCATTGTGCGATCTATCAACAACTCCATGACCATTATCTTCATGTTGACCGCTCTCGTTGTTCTAGGAGGGGAGACGACCAAATGGTTTGCCCTAGCCCTGTTAATCGGAGTAATCTCGGGAACCTATTCTTCAACCGGCGTCGCCATTCCTTTAGTTTTGTTCTTCAAGAAGCTTAAGAAGTAATTCTCTGTCGTTTAAGCTGGGGTTTTCTTCCACTTTAGCAAAAATTTCTTTTAGCACTTCTCCCACTTTTCGACTCGGTTTTATATTCAAAGTTTTCATCACATCTTCACCGTTAATTTTTAGGTCAGTAATCGCAAATGGCTGTTTTTGTACCTCGACCAATCTTTGTTTGAATAATTCCCATCGCCAACTAGTTTCCTTGGCTCCCGATCCGATTCTATCCGATCTACGGAGAGTTATCATGTCATCAAGATATTCTGGTGTCACGTTTCGAATAAATCTTCTCACCGCTTTATCTGTCTGCACATCATCGACCGTGAACATGTGCCAACGAATCAGCTTAAATAATTTATCCAATTCTTTATTGGAAAACTTAAGTCGTTTGCCTATCTTTTGGGCAATTCGTGAGCCAATAATTTCATGGTTATGAAAAGTTCTTTCCCCATTTATTATTCTCATCGAGGCTGGTTTGCCCACATCGTGAAGTAATGTTGCCAATCTGGTTATCGGGTCATCGCTTTCGCAGTTTCTCAAAGCTTCCAAGCTATGTGTCCATACGTCGTACACATGGTGACCTTTTTGTTCCATATCCACCCCCAGCAAAATTTCTGGCATTATTTCTTTTAATAATCCCGAATTTTTGAGTAGCTTTATCCCATCGGTGGCATATTGGCTTTGAAGTATCAAAAATAATTCTTCTCGTATTCTTTCCCCCGAAATGTTTTGAATTTTGTCGGCGTTTTTTCTAATCGATTCAAAAGTATTTTCTTCTATCAAAAATCCAATTTGAGTGGCAATTCTTATCGCCCGCAACATTCGTAGCGCATCTTCGCCAAATCTTTCGTCTGCATTACCCACTGTTTTTATTATTTTCAATTTCAAATCTTTCTCACCCTCATAATGATCAAATATCTGGCCCTTTGCGTCCATTGCCATCGAGTTAATCGTAAAATCTCTTCTCTGTACATCTTCCTCCAAACTCTTTCCCCAAGCCACTTTTGTTGGGTGGCGATTATCGTCATATTCATTTTCAGTCCGAAAAGTTGTTACTTCAAACACTTGTTTATCCACCACCACTCCCACCATGCCATATAAGTTGTTATAAAAACTATTTTTCGGGAAAATCTTTTGAATTTCTTCTGGTGTTAAATTCGTTGTCAGGTCCCAATCTTTGACCTCTCGCCCCATCAACATATCCCTTACTGCCCCGCCTACCACGTAAATTTCTCCACCAGCCGTGGCTACCTTTTTCATCAAACTAATCACATTATCCGGTAATTTCATCATTATTCTTATTTTATCACTCCCGATATACGCAGATACTATTCTATTTTTCCGTAGAGACGGCATTCATGCCGTCTCAATAATAATAAATTATGTAAAAATAATAATTTACTTAAAACCCCCTTTATTCAAAGGGGGTCCTGCTTTGCAGGAGGGGATTTAAAAAAAGTTGTTTCCCCCTCTTTTTCGAAGTCGAAGATCCGCCCGTGGTGGAAGGGGGTAGGGGGAGATTTAAACCGCAAAAGTTGGATACTTTTAGTAAAAAAATACGAAAATTTATTCTGAATTACTCGAGTTTAGAATTGAGGTTCTGGTTGTTTTGATGTTTTTGGGATATTTAGCGAATCAAAAAAATCTAAAAACTTTTCCAAGGGGAATGACTCTGGGTCGATACCATACTCATAAATTCCATTATCTAATTCCAATTGATAGGCGTAAGGTGCCAGTTTCGCAAACAGATCTACCCATTGAGGATAGCGCGAATCTCGCAAGTAATCTGTAAATCTATCACACATATCAGCCAAATGACCAACTCTTGTTATTGAATCTCTGGGAGTATCCCCAAAAATTAAATCGCCTCCTTCCTCTACAATATCAGTAACTCCTGACAGACTGTTCAATCGTGAAAGTAAATCATATCCCATACTGCGTCCACTTGCACCTGCACTAAAACATTCATCTTTCAGCTCATCTGGACTAATTTCTATGTCGTATTCTGTACAAACCGTAATAGCTTCTCTCATCAAGTCTTCCCAGCCAGTAATTTCCGTTAGTTTTTCTCGAGGTATTTTAGGAACTATATTCTTTGCCAAATCAACTCCCCAATGTGGAATCAACTTTTCTTCACCAGATCTGGCAAACTGTGGCCTCATATTGTCAGTTGTGTTTACTTGGTCTGGCCTATAGTCGGCCGACAGCATGTGCCAGGCCACGCCCCTAGCTTCCATGCTTTCATTTATCTCTCCAATAATTTGGGCGTGTGAGGATTCTCTTGCATCTTTCATATTTTATTTCATTATACATGTTTTATTTCCACCAAAAATCCCGTCCTGAACTAGTCGAAGGGCGGGACTTTGAAATCAAATTTTAATGTTGATTACATCTGAGGTTTGTCTGGGCGAGGAAGTGCCTCTTTGACGGCGATATTTCTTCCGTCTTGTTCTGATCCTTCAAGAGCAGCCATAGCGGCTTGTGCCTCTTCTTCAGTTTCAAATTCCACAAAACCGAAGCCTTTGCTTCTTTGTGAGAATTTATCAAATACTACGTTGGCCGAAACAACCTTACCGTACGCAGAAAAAATCTGGTTCAGCTGGTCATCGGTCATGGTGTAGGGAAGATTCCCTACGAACAATTTTTTTGCCATACTTTCAAGCCTTAGTACTATTAACATGCGGTCTGAAGGCTTATCATTTACCCGCAACTCAGTATAGCATAAAGTTCATTTTTGTATTTTATAATGAAAATATGTTAGCTTTAGAAATATGGCAGTAGCTGACAATCTTCCTTTGTTTTCAAAAACTTCAGAGATTATCCATAATCTTCCTGAAGTCAATGTTGATTTAAGCAACCCATTGGCACTTATAGATCCAAAAACAGGGGCAATAAAATATGCTACAAGCTCAAACCTATTAGGCCAAGGTAGCATGAATTTTGTATTTGCTGGTATTGATGTTGAAACAGGAGCCGAAATAGTTGCCCGGATTCCAAAATCAATAGATTCTTACCAAGACGAGGTTGCACTACTTGCCAATCTTGATCATCCCAACCTCCCTAAAGTGTATGGCTTATCAACACTTCGGCTTATTCCATTTCAAGAGTTTGATGTTAGTCGATCTAACGCCTCTCCTCACGAATTAAACAGGAAACTAAACACCGAAACACCAGTAACAATTATGGAGTTTGTACGGGGGGAGAGTCTTGAAAAGATCGTGTTTGATAAAGATCCAGAAGAATGGCACCAACTTGTCCCAGAAATAATAACTCAGTTATCAGATACAGTTGATTATCTAGCCGAACATGGGATATTTCATCGGGATTTAAATATAAAAAATATTATTTATGATGGCCAAAGAGTTGTCGTTCTAGATTTCGGAGTTTCTAACAAAACTTATAAGTATAGTGCTGAAAACAAAACAGGGGGAAATCCATACAACCCTCCAGAATCAGTATCAAATTGGGATGGCATGGGGTTACCATCAGAGGTTTTTTCTCTGGCTGTTATGTCGTATGAACTTCTTGCTGACGGGGAACTACCTTATGGCCAAGTTCCAATTGAGAACGAATTTGGAAGTAGTGTATATCTCAAGGTGCCTTCAGTTTGGTTCAACTATTCATTAACTGAAACTCCTTACGAAAGCATATCAACCAAATCTGAAAGATACTCTCCACAACAAGCTGAAAAGATAGATCAGGTGTTTAAAAAAGCCCTATCATTAGATCCTGAAAGCAGATATCAGACGGCCACCGAATTCAAAGACTCGCTCCTGGAGGCTTTGCGCTAATGCTATTATTGTCTTGTGCCCGTTATCATCACCTCTTCCACCCCACCACTCGACCTGCTTTCTATTCTTTTAAAGAAGAGGGGAGTTACCGATTTTCAGGCTTTTTTAAAACCACCCGTACCCTCACTTGATCTTGACTACCAACCAATTATCAAAATTATTGAGGCGAACTACGACAAAAATATCCTAATCTATGGTGATTATGATGTTGATGGTATTTGTGCCACCGCCATTTTGTATCAGGCGATTTCTGAAAAATGTAAATCAGTTTATTCCTTTGTTCCTCATCGGGAAATTGATGGCTACGGTTTTAAAGCCAAATCTTTTTTGGATTATCAAACCAAGTCAAACATTACTTTTGACTTATTAATCACCGTCGACAACGGGATAGTTGCGCAGCCCGAGTTTAAAAAAATCAAAAAACTTTTCCCAGAATTAAAAATAATTGTTACCGACCACCATTTGGCCGATGATTCGCTCGAATCAGTCGATGCAATTTTGCACTCCACTGACACCAGTGGGGCGGGCCTAAGCTATTTGCTTTCCTCCCAAATCAGCCAGCGGGCCGATCTTGGTTTAGCCGCTCTTGGGGTTGTTGCCGATTGCCTACCTCTAACCGGTATCAACCGCCAAATCGTTTTCCATGGTTTACAGGAATTGCGTCTCAATCCCTGTCTTGGAATTAAAAAATTAATGGCCGTTTCCAATCTGAGAACTGACGCACTGACATCTTATGATCTTGGTTTTATCCTCGGCCCTCGCATCAATGCTGTTGGCCGACTTGATGATCCATCTTCAGCTCTAAAGCTTTTATTATCCAACGATCCAAAAGAAGTATCAGGATTGGCTTCTTTATTAAACGATTTTAATAAATCTCGCCAGGACATTCAAAAAGAATCTATCGATATTTCCGAAAAACTGATATCTGACCAACTGAAATCTGAAAAACTCATCTTCGTTAGTGGTGATTTTAATCCAGGAATAATTGGTTTAGTCGCCGGTCGCTTAACCGAAAAATATAATCTGCCAAGTGTTGTCATCTCCACCTCACTTCCGGTTGCCAAAGGTTCTTGCCGGTCGATCAAGCAACTCAACATCATCGAATCGTTGCGAAAGTATCATGACTTATTTATCGATCTTGGTGGTCATCCTTTAGCCGCCGGGTTTAGCATTGACATTCAAAATATTTCAAAACTGAAAAATAAATTAACTAAATATGTAAATTCAGAATTAAAGGATAAAGATTTGACCAATAAAATCGATTATGATGCTCAAATGGAATTAGGTGCCGTCAAACCAATCAATATCAAAGCCATTGCCAAGCTCGAACCTTTCGGTATCGGTAACTCGAAGCCTTCTTTTCTTTTTAAAAAACTAACCATTAGTTCAAAAAAAGTTATCGGCTCGACCGGAGAACATTTAAAACTAAAATTTAATGGTGTGGATGCCATTGGTTTTAAAATGGGGGAGTTAGATAAAAGCCTAAACATCGGCGATTCTGTTGATATCATCGCCTCACTCGATCTTAATACTTGGAATGGTTACACCACCCCCCAACTTCTTATAAAAGAAATAATGGAGAAGGAGTAATCAGGCCGGGCCAAGAAGAGCACACCCCAAAATAGTATCAACTATTTTAAACATTGGGAACAAAACGACAGAAAGTCCTGTTAGCAACCAATATATTTTTGGTGATTTTTTTCGAAGAATTAATCCAAATAGCCCAAATATAAATAAAAGCAGTGAAATGCCTGTTACTATAAAAGAAATAATTTTTATATTAAATAATATACAAATATCCATATAATATTATTGAAATTTAGGGATACCACAAAACGAAGTTCCAATCCCGAATACAATGTCGAATAGCGCGTATCCAACATACAGGACAATTGCCAACACAATTAACCACCAATATTTTTTTCGAGACTTTCTAGCAAACAACAGCCCACATAACCCGATAATAAAAATAATCACTGATATCTGATCAATAATCGATGAAATAATATTTGAGGCACGAAAGCACGGTCCGAATAAGAAGATCATAACTAATAATATCCTAAAAACTGTTGTATTATGTGCTCCCAAATTATCGTTAAAGAGATTATTGCTCAGGAGTAATCGGAATACGCATGTCATGAACCCAGAAAATTCCCTCTCCACGATTAAAAAAGAAGAATACTGATATCAACAAAACTATATACCACCAATATTTTGTCCTAGATTTGTTACCGAAAAATAACCTAATCAATCCAGCAACAAACATCACCAATGAAACCCCAGTTACTATTATCGGTAATGTGCCCGTATCCAATTGGTTCCAGATATTCATAATTCTATTGAAAATGAGGTATTGTACAACCCATCCCTAACATGTCATACCAACCAAATATTGTTTCGCATAACTTATACCCTACATACAAAACAATCGACAATACTATAAAGCACCAATATTTTTTTCTTGTCTTTTTATCAAAAAACAAACCACGAAGTCCGAGAATTAAGAGAATGAGAGAAACAGCGTCCGCAACAAATGAAGTGATATAAAATATCAAACGACCGTTACAAGGAAACATAAGAAATCATAACACCAAAAGATGTTGTATAATATGTAAAAGCGCTAACAGGTGCCAACACCACCGAGCTTGAGGAAGAAAGTTTACCCGCCGTGGCGGGCAAGACAACTAGACCCTCACAGAAGAATAACTGTAAATAATTCGATGTGTGTCACCATCTGGATAACAGAGCACATTTATTAAGTTGATCCCCTGTGACACGGGGATTTTTTTTGTAATTTTAATGAAAATTTTCGAGAATGGCGAAGAAAATTTACACTAAAATACAACCCCGGTGAAACTTTAGTTGACACCGGGATATATAATTAATTTAAAAGTTCCTTTCTTCAAACGAAAGGTGGTACGAAGTACCAAAGGATTTCTATGAGAACACTAATTGCCGACACACCAACCATGGTTGGTTCCACCGTAACTATTAAAGGTTGGGCTAACTCTGTCCGGGCCCATGGAGCCGTCACCTTCGCCGATATTCGCGACCGTAGTGGTCTTATCCAAGTCGTGGGTGGTAAAGATTTTTCCGAAATCAAAAACGAATATGTTGTCGAAATTGAAGGTTTAGTCAAACCTCGTGGCGAAAAATATTTCAATGACAAATTAATTACCGGTAAAATCGAGCTGGAAGTAGTGTCTTTTAAAATAATCGAGAAATCCGAGCCGCTACCTTTTGATGTCCAACAAACCGATCTAAATTTATCTCTCCCAGTTTTATTGGACAACAGAGCCCTGTCTCTTCGCAACAAAAAAGTGCAGGATGTTTTTCGCGTCCAATCAACCATCGTTACTGCTTTCCGCAGTTTTCTTAATGAACAAGGTTTTACTGAAATTTTTGTCCCCACTATTGTTGCCGGCGCTACTGAAGGTGGTTCTGAAGTTTTCCCGATCGACTATTTTGGTCGCAAGGCTTATTTGGCTCAAAGTCCACAGTTGTACAAACAAGTACTTACTTCAATTTTTGAGCGGGTTTACACGGTTGCTCATGCCTATCGTGCTGAGCCGTCTGTCACCACTCGCCATCTCACAGAGTACACAGGTTTAGATTTTGAAATGGCTTTTATCGAAAGTTGGCAGGATGTAGTCGATATGGCCGATGCTACAGTCAAAGCAATTTTCAAAATGGTTTCCGAAAAACATCAAGATATTTTAGACGAATACGGCGTCACTATTCCCAAAACAATTGACAAAACTCCTCAAATCAAATTAAAAGATGCACTAGAATTAATTTACAAGCGAACCGGTCGCGATGTCCGTCAAGAACCCGATATGGACCCCGAAGGCGAGCGGGAAATTTGCCGCTGGTCAATGGAAGAGTACGGATCAGAAATGGTCTTTATTACCCATTTTTACACCAAAAAACGTGCTTGGTATAGTTTTGCTGACCCGGAAAATCCCGAGGAAACATTAACCCTGGATTTAATCGGTCGGGGAGTCGAGTGGATTTCTGGTGGTCAACGTATCAACAATTACCAGGAGCTTTCGGACAAAATCAAATCAAAAGGCCAGGACCCAGCCGACTATGAACTTCCTTATGGCCAAACTTTTAAGTATGGTATGCCTCCCGAGGGTGGTATCTGTATCGGACTAGAGCGAATTACTCAAAATATTTTAGGTCTCGATAACGTCCGCCAAGCCTCACTTTTCCCCCGAGATATGGAAAGAGTTGATACTCGATTACCAAGTGTTGACAAGCACCACAATATAAGTACTGAAAATTTAAATAGTAAATTATTGCGTTATCTCAAAGAAAACTCTGTCGAATTTAAGAGTTTAGATCACGAAGCTACCAGTACTTCAGAAGAATCGGCAAAAGTGCGCGGAACAAAATTGGAACAAGGCGCAAAGGCGTTGCTGATGTTTGCCGATAAGTCTCCCGTGTTACTGGTCCTATCTGCCGCTAATAAATTAGATAACAATTCGTTCAAAAAGGAATTTGATATAAAAGATTTACGAATGGCGACTCCTAATGAAGTAATTGAAATCACAGGTACTGAAATTGGGGGAGTGCCACCCTTTGGCAATCTTTTTAACGTTAAAGTTTATGTTGATGAAACATTTCTCAAGCAAAAAGAAATTGCCTTTAACGCCGGATCAAAGACCAGCTCAGTGATAATGAACTCGTCAGATTTCGTAAGCTTAGTAAAACCGACAATTGGTCATTATGGTATCTAGAAATAAGCTCTCGTTTCTAATCATATTTTTAGTTTTGGTCTTAGTCTGTCTTGGCTTGTCCAATTTTCCTAATCTAAAATCAACATCAGCCAGCGACAACCCAACTATCAATTTTGAACACCCGGAAATTCCGGTTAGTTTTCCCAATCGTATCAACGATTTAACAACTGCCAACTATATCCTGGTCGATGTTGCTACCAACAAAATTCTGGCGGCCAGTAACGAAAATAGTCGAATCTACCCAGCCTCGACCACCAAGTTGGCCACAGCCTTAACGGCTCTAAATATTTATCCTCTCGATGAAGTAATTACCATTAAGCAGGAATACACCGAGGGTAAAGTGATGGAGCTTCAAGTCGGTGAAAAAATCTCTATTCGCTCTCTTATCGACGCCCTTTTGGTTTACTCAGCCAACGATTCTGCCTATAATTTGGCCAATTATCACTTGCAAGGCTCGTCGGGTTTTATCAGTCAAATGAATAAGCTTGTTGCTCAATACCAGTTAAAAAATACCAACTTTACCAATTTTGATGGTATTCACAATGACTCTCACTATTCCACCGTTTATGACTTATCCCAGCTTGGGAGAATGGCCATAAAAAATCCTATCATTCGTGAAGTCGTCAAAAAAGACAAATTAACCGTTACCGACGCCTCAGGTCAAATTCGCCATGAGTTAGTTTCAACCAACGAATTGCTTACCAAAGTTCCCGAAATTCAGGGTCTCAAAACCGGCTGGACTCCCGAGGCCAACGGTAGTTTTATCGGTCTAATCAATCTTCGCGGTCATGAACTAATTTCAGTTGTTGCCAACAGCACCGATCGTTTTGCCGATACCACCAAAATTCTTGATTGGGCCAAAGAAAATGTCACCTGGACCAAATATTCTCCTTAAAATAATTATTCATATTAGCCCTCCCTGTCAAGGGAGGGGGCCCGGCTTTGCCGGGGGGTGGGTTAAGTCTTATTTAATCCACTCATCATCAACTGCCGGAATATAAGCCACAAAATTCTTGTCGCCCTCAAATATATACACCGGTTGAAGGTAATTAGTTAAGGTAACCGGTTCAAAATACCCAAGCGATATTCTTCTAATAGTATTGCTGTTGCCTTCACTGTCCACTGCCGTCCAATAATTTCCAGCCTGTAATTGTTCAATAGCCTCTTCAACTTTTTTAATCGGGTAAGTAGCAAACGATTCTCGGTCAATGTCGGCGTATCGATAATTTACCTCAATCACTTTTTTACCTTCCACCGTCGAGCCGGTCGTAATCACCGATATCGAAGCTCCATTATAATCCGAGGTCACAATTCGAAAATTATCTTCAACATTCGTTCGGAACAAATCCACTCTTGTGGCATTTGCCTCCGATTGTGACGACACCGATTTTAGGCCATCGAATTCTATTTTCCAAAATCCAACTTTCTTTTCTCCGCTTTCAATATCTTTGGGGTATTTACCCGCCTTGGTCAAATATGCTTTTGCAATCGCCGTTGCTTCAGTTTTACTGGGCACTTTTTCCGGGTTAAGCAACATTTGGTCATTTTCGTATGGATATTTCAGTCGAAAACTTCCATCAATAATATTCATGGTCAAAGTTTGATTAGTAGCGATATTCGAAAATTCATAAACACCCGACCGAACTTCTTTCGGTTCAGTTACAAACCCCATTTGCTTGGCAGTTTTTTTATCTTGCTCCAAAGCCAAGAATGTCGAATTTGATCTGGCAATAAAATACACCCTACTTTGATCCTTAAATTCGGGTAATTTATCGTTTGGTAATTCAATGGCAAATGTTTTTTTATCAAACTTTTTTTCCGGAAAAACTATTCGCGGCAAAACACCATAAGCAACCGTTGGTTTCACATAAGGAGGGTGTGCCGCTATATAAGCTTTTATCCCCGCCGTAATTCCCATGTATAGGAATGTAAAAATCCCCAATCCAATTCCTCCGTATTTTATTGCTCTTCTGGCAATATGTGCCGTGTATGTAAGCGAAGCCATATAAAGATTTTACACTAAACACAACGGTTTTAACCCCCCTCTTTCTTCAAAGAGGGGAAGGGGGCGATTTAAGTTGTGCTAAAATTCACCTATGTCTTCAACAGTTCGCACTCGCATCGCCCCATCTCCCACCGGTGAGGTTCATATCGGCACTCTCCGTACCGCTCTTTATGATTATGCTTTGGCCAAAAAGTTTAACGGTCAATTTATTTTAAGAATCGAAGATACTGATCAAAAAAGATATGTTCCCGGTTCAGACGACAGAATGCTTGAAGTTTTCAAACAGTTTGGATTAGTGTGGGATGAAGGTCCATATATTCAAAGCCAGCGCAACGAAATATATCAGCAATATATCAAAGAACTTCTCGACAAAGGTCATGCCTACTATTGTTTTTGTACTGAAGATAGGCTGAAAAGTCTTCGCGAAACTCAAAAAGCTGCCAAAAAAATTCCTAAGTATGACCGTCATTGTTTAAATTTAACTCCCGACGAAGTAGCTGAAAAACTAAAAAATAAAGAACCTTATGTTATTCGGATGAAAATTCCTGACAATGAAACAATTGTTTTTAACGATTTAGTTCGCGGTACAGTCAAATTCAACACCAACGATGTTGACGATCAGGTTCTAGTCAAATCCAACGGTATCCCCACTTATCATTTTGCGGTCGTGGTCGACGATCATTTAATGAATATCACCCATGTATTTCGCGGTGAGGAATGGTTGCCATCAGTACCAAAGCACGTTTTGCTATATCGATATTTTGGTTGGGAAGTGCCGAAGCACGCTCATCTTTCACTATTCTTAGACCCAAGTCATCCGGGTAAAATGAGCAAGCGATTTGGTACAGTATCTGCCCAGGGATTTTTAGAAGAGGGATATTTGCCCGAGGCTATGCTTAATTTTCTCATGCTTCTTGGCTGGAATCCCGGAACAGAGCAAGAAATTTATTCACTACCCGATTTTGTCCAAGCTTTTGAAATTGAAAAACTGAACAAAAAACCAGCTATCTTCGACCGTAAAAAGCTTGATTATTTCAACGGGCTATATATTCGTCAAAAAACCAACGAGGAGTTGTTCCCATATTTCAAGAAATTCTTACCTCAAGCTACTGATGAGCAAGTCGATATTTTAGTTCCAATTCTAAAAGAAAGACTAGTTAAATTTGGCGATCTACCGGAAGCCTTAAAGTTTCTTTTTGAGGAAGTCATCTACGATAAATCACTTTTACTTAAAAAGGGGACTGCTCCAGAACTGGCCAAAGAGATGTTGTCGAAAACAAAAGAGCTATTTTCCGATTTTTCCAATCTGCAGGAAAGAATATTGCAATTAGTCGATTCCAATTCTTGGAATCGAGGCGAATATTTCATGGTTTTACGAGTTGCCATTTGTGGTTCTGAATTTACGCCACCAGTTGTCGATTGTTTGCCAGCCTTAGGCCAAGAAAACACCATTCGCAAGCTCGATCTAGCTCTTTCTTTGTTAAACTAATTTGTGATATTTCTTGTCTTTATTGTTGCTTTATTGTTTCCTGGTTCTATTTTTGCAGCAACTACAGTTACTGTAAATTCAGTTCCATCTTCTATAACAATTGGTGAAAGTTTTCCTGTCAGTTTTACTATTAACACCAATTCCACCAGTCCATCTTTTCACTACAAAGTAGTTGGCACTGGGGTAACACTTTTTACACTTCCAACTACAGATTGTTCCTCTTCCTATGACAGTTGTCCGGAAATAAATATTGGTGAATCAGGTACTGCGACAGGAACAGCCTATGCCAAAATTACCGTATTTACAGGACCAACTATCAATATTGCCGTTAGGGTTGCTGAATCGACTGGTCACGCCAGCACGATTAGTGAGTACCAGCAAATTGCAAATTATGTTGTTCCGTCTTCTGCTCCATCACCAACCTCGCTACCAACCTACATCCCTTCCAACACCCCAGCTCCATCAAACACACCGACTCCTTCGTTAACTCCGACTCCCACCAAAACCCCTACCTCCACTCCCAAACCTTCAAATACACCCTATCCTACGGTATCACCCGCACCTCTTGAAACCCCCATCAACGAACCTCTACCAACTGACAATCTATCGCTCGAGCCAACCTCTACCGACACTCTCGGGATTCAGGATCTAATCAAACCAACCCCAGCCAAGTCACCCAAAACCAAATTTAATTTTCCAACCCAAATTCTTCCTGTCCTTTTTATCGGTTTAGGTGGCGTTTTGTTGTTATCACCCCTGATTATCGCTAAACTTAAAAAATGAAAATAAAATTGATCCGATTTTTACCCGCCCTTATCTGGATGATATTTATTTTCTATTTATCATCACGCTCCACTGCTGGAATTCCTCTTACCGGTACCAATCGTTTTTTATTACTCAAAACTTTTCATCTCATTGAATACACAGTGCTTAATATCTTTCTAAACTTTGGTCACTATGATCTGAAAAAAAACTTTGCCCTATCTTATGTTTATGCCCTGTCCGATGAATTTCACCAAACTTTTGTTCCTGGGAGGGAGGGCAAGTTACTCGACACCTTCATTGATGTAATCGGAATTTCAATTGGAACCTTAATTTCTTTTTTCTTAAATCGTCAAAAAATATTTGAAAAGTGTAATCGCTTAATTGAAAAAGTTTCGCTTTAGCCTATACTGAATTAATGAGTCATTTTTGGCGGTTACTTTTTATTCCCCACGAGCGCAACAATCATCGGGCCAATCTTCTAAAGCCCCAGTTTTTGCTCCTATTCATCGGAGTTTATCTAGCCAACCAATTATTTCTCAAAGCATTAACCGCAGTTAAGCCAGGTGTTCTGGGTTATTCATCCGAGATTACTTCACAAAAAGTCTACGATCTTACCAACAACCAACGCCAATCAGCCGATCTTCCCATACTTCACTACAATTCTACTCTCGAAGCCTCAGCCATCAAAAAAGCTCAGGACATGTTTGCCAACAATTATTGGGCTCACAATTCGCCAACCGGTACGACCCCTTGGCAATTTTTCAAAGATGCTGGCTATCAATATTCAGTCGCGGGTGAAAATCTTGCCAAGGATTTTTACGACACCGATTCCCTTCTCCAAGCCTGGATGAATTCTCCCACTCACAAGGCCAATATTGTGTCTGATAAATATCAGGAAATCGGTATTGGGGTTGTCAATGGAATTCTAAATGGTGTCAAAACTACTTTAGTGGTCCAACATTTTGCCACTCCACAAAATATTAATTTGGTTAGCAATGACACTCCGGTCGAAAGAAATTATTTAACAGGCAAAAGCCAAGTGTTAGCCGATAATTCCAGCACTCCACTGCCAGCAGTTTCTCCACTTCAAATCAGCAAAATTATTGGGCTTGTCATGTTTGGCATAATCATTATTACTTTAATTGTCGACTCCTATATCACTTTGCGTAACCGCACTCACCGTATCACAGGTTCGGCCACCAGCCACCTTGGTTTTATTTTAATTATTTTTATCCTGCTTATATTTTCCCAACAAGGAGCCATATTTTAAATGAAATTTCTCTTTGCCCAAATCAAATCAAAGCCTGTTGAGTACGCAATATTGGCCATAATATTGGTCGTCTCTTTGATTATGCTTTTTGTCTTTCGATTTGATCATCATTCTCAGCGTCGAATTATTTACGTCACTGCTGGTTTATATTTTTTATGGAGCTTATACCACCATTATCATCGGGGTGATTTGCAAATCGGGTTAGTAATCGAATATCTCTTATTTATTTTATTGGCTTTAGTTGTTCTTGCTGCCACACTTTAATCTTCTTCGGATCCCCCGACTTTAGCACTTCTGGCACTTTCATTCCCTCATAATCATCAGGTCTAGTATATTGAGGATATTCCAGGTAATTTTCCTGGCTATGGCTTTCATCAACACTACTTACATCTTTGCCAAGTACTCCAGGCAACAATCGTCCCACACTATCAATCATCACCATTGCCGGTATTTCCCCACCAGTTAGCACATAATCACCAATCGATATTTCTTCATCAACCAGTTGCGACACTCTTTCGTCAAAACCTTCATAATGTCCGCAAATGATAACCAAATTTTCATATTTAGACAGTCTTTTCGCATCCGCCTGAGTAAACCTCTTCCCCTTCGCCGAAGTTAAGATTATTTTAGAGTTTAGTCTTTTAGACTTTAGACTTTTAATTGCATTACTAATTACATCCACTCTAATCAACATTCCCACTCCACCACCATAAGGTCTGTCATCAACAGCTCCGTAGCTGTTCCATGCCCATTGGCGCATGTCATGATAGTTAATTTCCAAAATTTTATTTTTCACCGCTCTGCCAATCATGCTTTCGCCCATCGGCCCCTCAAACATTTTTGGAAAAAGTGTTATTACATCAATTTTCATCTTACGGCATCAAACTATTACCAGGTTCTTTTCCCACAAAAACCAGATCCTGTCGACCATAATAAAATATATAGTTTTTGTGGAACGATGTCTTTTTGTCACACGCTGCCTCACCCTCACCTTCTCTTAATCGACAAACGAACTTAACTTCAGTTGGATACTCAGTCGCAATACCCAAAACTCGATCTATTTCAACAGTTCGCCTTCTTACAAAAAAGCAATCTTCACATCCTAGCTCTTGTTCGATTTTGGAACTACCAATTGCCTGTCTTCCTTCAGTTGGATGTATCACCGAAAATTTTCTTATTTGCCCTGTTCTTTGTAATAATGTCAAAACACAAAACCTATCGTTTTCTGCCATATCGTTATCATACCACATGATTTTTGTATCAATAAATCTTCACAAATTCGATCTTAAAAAATATTCAAAATCGGTTATACTCATTTATGAAACAAAACGCTGTCATCGTCATAGCCACCTATAATGAAGCTGGATCCGTCTCTTCCATGATGGAAACACTCTTCAATAAAATCATCCCAACAATAAAAAATTGGAATTGCAAAGTGTTAATTGTCGACGACACCTCACCTGATAAAACATACGAAATTGTCCAAAATCTTCAAAAGAAATACAAAGATCTTGAGTTAATTATCAACCCAGAAAAAAAAGGCATGGGCAATGCAATTGCCAAAGGTTTTCAGTATGCCATGGACAAGCTCAAGGCCGATGTCTTAATTGAATTTGATTGTGATTTTCAACACCCTCCCGAAGACATTCCAAAATTATTGGCCAAAATAGACGAAGGTTATGATTTTGTTATCGGGTCAAGAAAAATTGCTGGTGGTTCGGTGCCTCAGTCGTGGGGATTAAAGCGAAAATTTTTCACTTATGTCGGCGGTTTCACCTCGAGGTTTATAATGTTTTTCCCTTTCAAACCATTCTTTCAAGTTACTGACCCAACCACTGGTCTTCGCGCTTCTAGAGTAAAGGGATTTGTCGATCAGATCGATTTAAACAATCTCTATTCTTTAAAGTTTGGATATAAAATTGAGCTGTTGTTCAGAATGATACAACTTAAAGCAAGATTTGCTGAGATTCCACTACAATTTGGCCTTCGTGAGACAGGTGAATCTAAGATTGCCAAAGATACTGCCAAGGACATTCTTACTGTTTCTATCAAATGTCGCTGGTTTGACCCACTAACTCAAAAATTCTTAAAATTCGGCACTGTTGGTTTTGTCGGTTATTTAGTCAATGCCTCCTTTTTAAGTATTTTTTCCAAAACTTGGAGCATTGAGTGGCTTGCTTGGCTTTTGTCCACCGAGATGGCCATTATTAGCAACTTTACCCTCAACAATATTTGGACCTTCAAGTCTCAAAAAATTTCCGGGGTAACTCAAGTTTTGTCCAAATTCTTCCAGTTTAATCTATCCTCAGTCGGAGCTTTGCTTATCCAAACCGTCGCCGGTTTCATCGGCGTCACCGTCTTTGGTGTCAACCGACAACTATTATTGCCTTTTGTCATCGTCTTTCTCGTTTTGCCCTACAATTGGCTAATGTACAACACCTTCATTTGGAAAAAGAAATAAAACATTCCCCCTCTTTCTTCAAAGAGGGGGTTGGGGGTGATTTAAACAAAAGTTTTGTCTATTTTTGCTATGACCGGAGGGGTTTAAACTCTCTTTATCGACAAAGTATTCACCGAACCTGATTCAAGCCAATTATTGCCATGAATCATCATCAAATTAATTCCCGTCTTCCACCCAAAATCATTTGCCATCTTTTTAAAAAGTTCGCTGTCAGTATCAAATTTTGATTTATCAATTTTCATCAAGTAGGGGACCACGCCATATGACAATTCCATTCCGGCCATTACATTCTCAGAATCAGTGATTCCAATTATGGGCGTTTTTAATCGGTATGCCGAAATTGCTCTGGCAGTTCTCCCGCTTTTGGTAAACACTACAATTGCCCCAAATTTATCACTTTCCGATTTGGCAATATTTACCGCCGCCTGAATTATTTTATCTCCCAAATTACTTATCGGAATTTCAACCACTCTCAATTCATTAGTATTCTCGCTATAAGTTATTATTTTTGACATTGTATCAACGGTCAATTCGGGGTATTTCCCCAAAGTCGTCTCCTGCGACAACATCAAGCAATCAGCTCCGTCAAACACTGCGTTGGCCACATCAGTTGCCTCCGCTCTTGTCGGAGTGGTCGATTCAGTCATCGACATCAGCATTTCAGTTGCCACAATCACCGGTTTTTGATATCGCCTACATTTATCAATAATCGTTTTTTGCAAATAAGCCAACTCAGGAAAATCCACATCTTTGGCCAAATCACCTCTTGCCACCATAATCCCTTCACTATTTTCAATAATCGCCTCCAAATCCTTCATCGCACTTCGGTTTTCAATTTTGGCAATTACCTTTATTTTCCGCTTTTTTGTTCTTTCAAATCTTTTTTTTAAGTCAATAACTTCTGAAGAGTTTTTTAAGTAGGACAGGGCAATAAAATCATAATCATCAAATTCCAGTTTAAAATCATTGCTCGGAATATCAACCACAATTCCACCTCCCACTTTCCTTGCCTTTTCAATTATTTTTTTGTGCCAACTTTGTGTGTTGTATTTTAAGTTGAATCGGAAAATACTGGCACCGTTTTCATACAGGCTCTTTATGGTTTCTTCACTCTCCGTTGCCGGTCCCAAAGTTGCCAAAATTTTCGTTCTCATAATTCATTCTACCATCGGAAAATGTTATCCTTAGTTACATTATTATTTAAAAAGACATGAGTCGATATATTATCCAAGGCGGAAAACCTCTCCGAGGTGAAGTTTCAATTAGAGGCGCCAAGAACGCTTCCTTCAAACAAATTATTGCATCTCTACTGAGCCCCGATACGACCTATTTACTTAATGTACCGTCCATTTCCGATGTTCATATCACCGAAAGTATCGCCAAATCAATGGGCGCCGTTATTGTCCACAACGGTGAACATAGTCTCGAAATTACCACCAAGGATATTACTTCTTCCGAGGTTCCCAGTGGTACTGGTGAAAAATCCCGCACTTCTTTTATGTTTGCCGCTCCGCTTTTAGCTCGAACTGGTGAGGCTATTGTCCCTATGCCAGGTGGTGACAAGCTTGGTGCCCGTCCGCTTGATCGTCTTTTTGAATGTTACAGGCTTATGAATATCACCATCGACGAGTACGACGATCATCTTCATTTCAAAACCAATGGTATCAAAGCTGTTGATTTTACTTTTCCAAAACCTTCCCACACCGTCACCGAAGTTCTTTTAATGACCTGTGCCCTAGCCTCGGGTGATAGCGTACTTCGCAATGCCGCTCTCGAACCCGAAATCGATGATTTAATTTTGATGCTCAATTCCATGGGAGCCAAAATCAATCGCGATCCCAATGATCTCAAAACCATCCACATTTCTGGTGTATCAAGCCTTCACGGCACCTCCCACCAGGTAATTGCCGACCGCAACGAATCTGTTACCTTCGCCTGTGCCGCACTTTGTACCAAAGGATCGATCAATATTATGAAAATTCGTCCCCAAATTATCGAGACATTTTTGTCCACTATTGAAAAAATGGGTGCTCAAGTTGTCCGAGGGTATGACGAAGTAACCGTTTCTTGGGTTAAAAATCTCAAGGCAGTTGATGTCGAAACCGAGCCAGAACCAGGTTTTATGACCGATTGGCAAGCCATGTTTTCGTTGGTTTTAACTCAATCAGTCGGGTGTAGCTCTTTGATTGAAAGAATATTTCCCTCTCGTTTCCAACACATAAACACACTTAATCAAATGGGTGCCAAAACCAAGTTTTTTAATCCCGAAGTTGCCAATCCCGATTCTTACTATCAATTTAACTTGGAATCCGACAAACCCGAGTATTTTCACGGTGTCAAAATCTATGGTCCTACCAAACTTAACCCTCTAGAACTTTCAGTCTCAGATCTTCGGGCAGGTGCTACCGCTACTCTTGCCGCCCTTACCGCCGATGGCAAATCAACTATCAATGGGGTTGAGTTTATCGAAAGGGGATATGAAAAACTAGCCGATCGTCTTCGCTCTCTTGGCGCCCAAATCGAGTACATAAAAGTGTAAAATATCTCCAACATACTTTATGTCACCCAAAAAGATAATTTTAATTATTCTCGCTTTCCTGCTGGTTTTACTAACCGCCGGGGTTTATTTTGGCATAACACGATACAAGTCAATGCTGGTCAATCCCTATTCCGATTCCAGCTCTTCACCCACTCCAGCCCGCAATCCGAATCAACCTTTTTCGATTTTACTTCTTGGTTATGGTGGCGAGAATCATGAAGGTGGTGCCCTCACCGATTCAATAATTTTGGCTCAAATCAACCCCGGTACCCAAAAAATAAAATTAATTTCCATTCCTCGCGATTTGTGGGTTCAAATTCCTGTTGGAACCTCAACTCCCTATTTTGCTAAAATTAATTCTGTTTTTTCCGTCGGTGACGATATCAAAAAGTTTCCTAATCTTCCGCCAGAATACACAGGTACTGCCGGGGGAGGTCAGTTGCTAAAAAAAGTAGTTGCTGATGTTACAGGCATAGCACCAGATTTTTTTATCAGTGTTGATTTTAGTGGTTTTGCCAAGGCCGTTGATTTGCTTGGTGGTGTCGATGTCAATGTTGAGAGAAGTTTTGTTGACAGCCTGTATCCCATCGCAGCTAAAAAGGATGACACTTGTGGTTTAACCCCCGAGGAAGTCAAAGTTTTGACCGCCAGTCTTTCTGGTTTGAAATTAGAAGAAAAATTTCCTTGCCGTTATGAAACTATTGAATTTAAGAAGGGGATTGTCCACATGGATGGTACCACTGCCCTCAAATACGTCCGTTCTCGTCACAGTTCTACCGACGGCGGCGATTTCAATCGCTCAGCTCGTCAACGCCAATTTATTTTAGCTGTCAAAGACAAAGTAATTAATCTCAACTTTTTCACCAAAGCGATACCATTGTTCAATACTTTAACCAACCACATTCGTACCGATATTTCACTTTCTCAAATGGAACTGTTTATTACTCAAGGTTTAAATTATTCCAATTTTGCGATAAATTCAGTTCCCCTCACCGCTGACGATCTACTCATCGATAGCTGGTCTGTCGATCGTCAAGCAATTTTAATTCCCAAATTAGGAATCAGCCAGTACGACGCCATCAAGCAACATCTTTCAGAATAAATCCATCAAACAATAATACAGTTTCCTCCCCTCAATAATTCATTTCTCTGTTTACAACGTAACCGACCCTCGAACACTATTCGCAGATAATAAGAATTCTCGTCAACTTCATAAATAGATTTTTTTATAACTCTTCCACACCTTTTTAATAAGTCATTAACATCGTGTAAGATATCCCCTGGATTGCTTCCACTACATTCAATTGTTGATAAGTTTAGTTTACTTTTTGTAATTCCAATCGATCGCATTCTTGATGCTACACTTCTTGTACTTTTAGAACGGTTGCCTAATTTAATATACAATTCCTCGTTATTGTTGCATCCAAAGTAGGTCAACAAATCATCTCTTTTTCCCAAGTCGTCCAAATCCAGTAAACCTCTTTTTGCCAACACAGTCCTCATCATGTCTTTTCCCCTTGATATTATCTTTAATTTCGCTTCAGCGCCCAGAATAACTCCGATTCTTTCTCGTGTTTGCGGCAAACAAGCGAGACTTTTCAAATCTCTTACCTCCCCATTAGTATGGATTTCAACTTTATCCCCGTCAACAAGGCGTCTGTTTAAATCCTTAACTCTTTTTCCATTTACTGTTGCATAATTTGCCCCTCCTAACACACTGTCTGATATCAGTGCCGCCATATCCCACAGCCTTGCCCCCCTTGGCAACAATCTTAGTTTGTCCGACATGTCAAACACCCTCACCACCGGTACTTCTCCCAAACGGGACTCTCCACGTCTAAGTAACGACACCTTACCCCAGTCGTTATTCTCTTGCATTTCTTGAGCCAATATTACAATTTCTACCGGACCTTCATCATAATTGACGACTAGGTGAATCGCCTCATATCCGGTATCCGTCTTGTTCTTTCCGATTAATCTAACAATTCTCGGATCAGTTGGATATCCAATATTATCGGCCAACACACTAACCGCTCGGTCAATATTATCTTTATTAACCAAAATCTCAAATCTAGTTATGTCTTTAACTGCTTTCAAGTCATCCATTGAGCCAGTCCCGCCCAAAGTAAATTTTCTTTGCTTTCTTCTCGCTTCCCAAACCCCGCAATGTCTAGTTTCAACTTTCGCTTCAATTCCAAAATTTTCCAAAACACTATCAATCTCTCCGGTTTTTGATTCCACAAAATTTTTACTGATTCGGCTATCTAGTTCAATTTGTCTTTTTGTATCCTCATAATCATCCGGGTCAAGGTAAAAATAGCACAAATCTTCCAGCTCAGTTTTAACTTTCCACATCCCCAGTGATTGCGCCAATACCGAGTACACCCTCAAGGTTTCATGGGCCTTTTCGATTTGCTTATCTCTAGGCATGAACCCCAGTGTCCGCATGTTATGAAGTCGATCGGCCAGCTTAACTATAGCTACTTCTGGTGTTAGTTTAATAACTCTTTTTGTGGTGTTATGGTCCGTTCTGCCCTTAATTTTTGTTACTCCGTCAACTATATTTGCAACTTTATCGCCAAATTTATTCTTTATATCTCCTAAGCTAATTTCTTTTGAATCCTCTACACAGTCATGCAGCACTCCGGCACTTAGTATTTCTGGATTCTCTATTCCCATTTCTTCTCTCAAAATCTTTACCACAGCCAAGGGGTGAGTAATCGCATCCTCACCTGATTTTCGTTTTTGTCCTTTATGGGCTTCTGTCGCCATCGCCACCGCATCATCCAAATTACCGATTCTTTCGCATCTTCTCAGTCTTTCTCTCGACATGGAGTATTGTAATATCAGTTACATCAAAAAGCAATATCTCCAGCAAATATTCTCAGCCAAGGAATATTCGTCAAGTTATGAGATATTACAATTAATGAAATATTTTATTATCATCCGCGGACCAGCCGGAGTTGGCAAATCTACCATCGCCCAAACACTTGCCCAAAGGCTTGATGCCCATTATGTATCTTTTGATAAAGTTCTGAGTGAAAACGGGCTAGATATCGTTGAAGATGACTGCATTCAACTTGATAAATTTATCAAAGCCGACGACATACTATTACCAAAGATTCTGGAAATAATAAAAAGTCAGGTAATTATATTTGATGGGTGTTTCTATCATTTAGGACATATAAATGATTTGCAAAGTCGAATCCCAGCCAAAAGTATTGTCATCAATTTGAAAGCCAGCTTAGCTAAATGTTTGGCTCGCGATGCAACACGATCTGGCAACGACGCCATGGGCGTTCAAAGAATCAAGGATGTCTACAAATTAGTTTCTAGGTTTGATTACGGAATCGATATCATGACCGACGGTCAATCGGTCGAAGAGATTGTAGAAGATATAATCAATTTGACACCGTAAAAATAATTGTTATACTAACTCAAGATTGGAACGCGTTAAGGAGAACATAATACACTCTCTGAGCATATCGACAAAATCGATACGGGATCTCCCGAAACAGAGATAGAGTAACACTGCTTTTAGCAAATACTCGATAATAAGTCTAACTTATATCGTAACACTAGAAGCACCGTGAGGTGCTTTTTTTTAGTGATAAGTTAGAAAAACAAGGTGGTACCGTGAGAACCCTCACCCTTGTGAAGCCATTTAATGGTTTTACAAAGGCGAGGGTTTTTTGGTTTTACAAACCAACGGTGACCGAATAGTTAGGTGGCGCTCTGTAAAAGCGTTTTAAGCAAGTGCAAGTCTTGCCCGTTGGACTAAGCTTTAACAATTAGCTTAAAAAATGAACAATAACATTAATATAAATCTATTAAAAAAAATAGTAAAAATCCGGTCATTAAGCACCGATAACTTTCAATGCTTTCGAGCCCTCGAAACAGTTCGGGAGGAAATATCAAAACATCATATTCCTTGTATGATCAACAATATCAATGATGTCCCGTTCTTGGTTGCTGGTAATCTCGAAACAGCCGACACTTTAATTTTATGCCATATCGACGTTGTTCCGGGAAGAGATGAACTTTTTGAGCTAAGATCCGTTAGAGATAAATTATTTGGACGTGGAGTTTTGGACATGAAAGGTCCGCTGGTTGCAGCACTTGGATCTTTTGTCCAATTATGGAAACTAGGTCAAAGGAGATTTCTATTTGTAATAACTAGCGATGAGGAAATCGGCGGTTTCAATGGCACCGATTCTTTAACCAAAGGCGTTCTCAAGAACATAAAACAAGCCATCATTCCAGATAGCACTGGAGATGAATTAGTTCTTACCCAGAAAGCCCCTTTTCATGTCAAGTTAAATTCAGTCGGGAAATCGAGCCACGGGTCAAAGCCTTGGGAAGGAATCAACGCCGCTGATAAATTATTGAACTGCTGTCGCGAAATTATTAAGAAAATAAATTGCGACTCTACAGAACTAACCAGCGCTTGTTTGTCACAATTTCATTCTGGCGACTCAACCAATAAAGTCCCTGATCATGCCATGGCTACCATCGACATTCGAATTCTAAACAAAAGTGAGGTTGACGAAATTATTACGATCTTAGGACGATGTAGTACCAACTGGAAATGTTCATGGGAAAAGATTGATGAGCCGGTTTTTTTTGAAGCTAAAATAACAAATAATTTTATTCAAAAATGGATATCCGCCTTTGAAAAAACACATTCCAAAAAACTAACAACCAAAATAGAGTCAGGGGCATCCGACGCCCGTTTCCTTTGGAATGATCTAAAAATTCCAGTTGTCGTATCTTCAGCTGTCGGAGGTGGTGCACACTCTAATGAAGAGTGGGCGAGTATTGATTCGCTAAATCAACTTTCAAATACTATTATAAATTTAGGTCTAAAATTACAATGAATTTAGAAGATTGTCTCTCCCTCGTTACCCGTAATTGCCAGGAAGTTTTAACTCCAGGTGATTTAAAGGAATTACTCCTTAGTGGTAAAACCATCAACCACTACATAGGTTTTGAAATCTCTGGCCTTGTCCATCTTGGTACTGGTTACATCTCCATGGGTAAGATTGCTGATTTTGTCAAAGCTGGTATCAAGTGCAAAGTCTTTCTAGCCGATTTCCACACTTACCTTAACAACAAATTAGGTGGTCGCCTTGATGATATCCGTTGGGCCTCGGAAAACTACTTCAAGCAAGCTCTCATCGCTTCTCTTCAATGCCATGGTCTCAAGGGGGATGAAGTTGAATTCATCAGTGGTAATGATTTGTACAAGAACAATCCTTCTCATTGGGAAACATTCATGCGAGTTGGCAAACACGTTACTCTTTCTCGTAATCTTCGTTCCATTTCTATAATGGGTAAAAAGCAAGGTAACGATGTTGACATGGCCACTCTCTTTTACCCACCTCTTCAAGTCGCCGACATCTTCACCATGGACATTAATTTAGCCCATGCTGGTATTGATCAACGTAAAGCTCATGTCATTGCCCGGGAAGTTGCTTCCAAGCTTGGCTTCACCAC
>Ga0209373_10001019_pt1 | contig 36840 bp, 28 predicted proteins | sample Higcelweek5metaG_FD_187173 | JGI IMG/M metagenome (GOLD analysis project Ga0209373, IMG submission 187173) | Freshwater pond sediment microbial communities from the University of Edinburgh, under environmental carbon perturbations - High... | ecosystem: Environmental > Aquatic > Freshwater >... | reverse complement strand
TTTGAAATTTTTTTTAGGGAGGGAATATATTTGACTTGCCTGATTCTCTTTAATAACTTTATCAGAACTAAATCAATAAATGACATGCCCCGATTCAGGAATAAGAGGAAGTCTCTATTTCCATCAGGCATTGGTTTATTGGATTCTGATCTGTCGTAGACTCTTATGGAGCAGAAAATTGAAATAGCGGAACCCTCAGAACTCTTTAGTCCGTTCATTCAATACTATAAATATATCGAATCGGATCTAACTGGCATTTTTAAGATTGTCCCGATCTCCTATGTCGAATTGTACTTCAATTTCACCCGGTTGAATTTATTTTCACCGGAATATTATGAACTGGATTTTCCCAGAATCCATCTGGCTGGGTTGCACCTTTATGATCAAAATGCTTATTCCAATATGTCCGGGACAGAAAGAAATGGAGGATTCTGTGTTGTATTCCGGCCTCGGGGATTTTATAATCTGTTCAGGATTAAAAGCTCAGACTGCAGCAAATACTGTGTGACGGGTGACTCAGTGTTCAAAAAGGACGTTAATTATTTATGGGAACAGCTGAATCTGTGCAGTGATGTCAAGGCCATGAGGGATCTCTTTGAAAAATACTTTCTGTGCTTTGCAAAAGAACATTTCACAGGGACAGATCTATTAGATCACATTGTAAGCAGAATGGAGAAAACTTACGGGATGATCAGGGTATCACAATTGTGCAATATTTACAATATAACCCCGAGGTCACTGGAAAGACACTTCATGGAAGAGTTTGGAATACCCGCCAAGGAGCTGTTGCAGATCTTCAGAATCAACAGGGCTATCAGGATCCTGGCAGCAGAACCGGATGCCAACCTTGCAGGAATAAGCTACTTAAGCGGGTACTTTGATCAATCACATTTCATAAAGGATATAAGGAAAATTACCGGGATTTCTCCAGGGCAACTGCAGAATACGGAAACAGTCAAGAGTGCAATCCACAACAGGTTATTCATTAAGAATCAGTAGTATCACCTATCCGGGGAGCCTGTTTGAATGTCGCAATTTTACAATACACGGGGATCATTCAGGTCATAAATTTGGTATAGCACATTTTTAACTTAAACCATACCATTATGAAGACATTAAATCAATTTTCACATGGGTGGAGACTAATGATATTAGTTCTGTCCGCCCTGCTGATCTCCCTTACCGGCTGTTCCAAACAGGACACGGATCCCATGGGACTTAGCGATGAGCTTAATGACGTGAATATGAAGAGTCTCGTTGCCTATGAAGGCACTGTCAACCTGCAAGGTTATATGCGCTGGTATGTCTATGCAAAAAAGGAGCACAGGCTCATAGTTGACCCCACGATGATGTATACAATGTGTACGGCACAGCTGACTTTCACCGGAGGCCAGAACTTTGTGTTAAATACGACAGAAATTGTGGACATGGGTTTCGGTCCGTTTCTTTTCAGGCAAATATCATTTGAAGGGAAAATGTCACCTGGCGGGGAACTGAAGTTTACCTGGCCGGAAACATGGCTAGAGTTTAACGGGAGTCCCGACCTGCAACCAACTCCATATCCCAATCTCGTTGGACAGGTAAGAGCCCACACGGGGTATGAGCTTTCCGGACCGGGAGTTATTGATGGAACATTGAAATATAATGGCTCTTTTGACGGTACCAAATTCTATGCAGATTGCCATGCAAATGCATTTCAGGTGGAACCCGGCAATATGGGAGCACCCTACGATGTTATGGTTGACGGTCCGATAATCTTCAGCATGATAACCGAGCTGACAATTGTCGATTAATTCAGGTAAACCGCCGGGCAAGATTAAGCCTCAACTAAACGCTAAACCCTCAGATGTCAGATCCGGGGGTTTATCATTTGAATCTGTCGGATTACTCCGGAGACATCAGCTGCAATAAGGTGTTTATTGTTAACTTTAGTCGGCCCGAAGGCAGGATTCAAGACATAAAATTACAGATATGATACGACACACAGTGGCTTTTAAACTGATACACCCTAAAAATTCTCAGGAAGAAAAAGTCTTTCTGGATACAATCAGCAAATTGTCTGCTATTCCAGGGGTTGAGAGTTTTCAACTCTTAAGGCAGACCAGCACGAAAAACAGTTTTGATTACGGATTGTCAATGGAGTTTGCAACAGCAAAAGCATATGATGTTTATAATCAGCATCCTGATCATGTTGAGAAGCATATGATGTTTATAATCAGCATCCTGATCATGTTGAGGTTGTAAAAACTTTCTGGATGACCCAAGTCAGCGATTTCCTGGAACTGGATTATGAACCGCTGAAGTAGCTTTATGAAGGCTCACATCTGATTGTGTCACTTATATGATGATGCCAGTCGCTTATTGTCAGGCCATTCCGGGGTAAATTATCAGATACCCGTTCTCTGAGTTCTCCTTCAATGTTTTTTTCAGATAAGCGTCATAAGCCGGCCGGTACAGTAGGCTTCCCCGCTGTGGTGTTACCAAAACCAGCAGATCATCACTTCCGATAGTCCGTTTTGCTTCGGCGAATCCTTTATAATCATTTAAAGAATTAGGATTGTGCAATACATTACTCCTGATTTTTCTAATATGCTTTTCAATCAGAGATGAGGTGCGGTAAAATGACCAGGATTCGACAGGCAGGGTATTTCTTTCCGCCAGCCCGATGACCTTGTCAAGTATATGAATGAAGTTTGATTCTTTCTCTGCGTGGGGAGGGAGGAGAAGATGTATTTTCTTGTACAGATTAAGAGGATGGGCCGGATTAAAAACATAGATGTTCTGTGACGAGTCTGTGATCAGCTGTTCAAGAGACCTCCCGAAAAGCATGTCGGCCAGTTTGGGCTTACCCGGCAGACCAAGAATGATATCCGTTGCACTCTTTTCCCTGGCAACTCTTTTAATTCCTGACGATACATTATTGTCAATAGTGACGAGGGTTTCTATTTTTCTTTCGGCAGCCTGAGCCCTGCTGCCTGCCAGATCAAGCGTTGATCGTGCCAGGGCAAGCTTCTCAGTTGCTTTCTCATCGTCATCAACCACAAACAGACCGTACAGTACGTTACTGTGATTTTTCTTCTTAAGCCCAAACGCCAGGTCAAGCAGCCGCTCCATGGTCTGGGGGTTGGAAAGTGAGACAATTATTGTCTCATGCGACCGGTCGTCCGGTTTTTGTATATCCTCATTACTGTTAATGGCAATTCTTCTGCCGGCAGATTCAGTTATGATTGAAGAGACAAGGCAGGTAATGAGTATAAGGATAATTGTACCGTTAATCACATTTTCATCGATGATGCCGATCCTGTACCCGACCATTATTACTGCGAGTATTGCAGCAGCATGTGAACTTGTAAGTCCAAAGAGAAGTTTTCGCTGATCAGCAGAAAACTTTAGAATCCGTGAAGCTATTTCAGAGGCTGCAAACTTACCGGCCAGTGCCACGGTGGTCAGAACAGCAGCAATGACAATTGCTTTCGGACCTGCGAAAATGATACGAAGGTCAACAATCATCCCTACACTGATAAGGAAGAATGGTATGAATAAAGCGTTTCCCGAGAAGTCGATCCTGTTCCGGAGGATTGAGTCGGACGGGATAAGCCTGTTCAGTACAAAACCGGCAGAAAAAGCGCCGATTATGGGTTCGAGGCCTGCCACTTTCGCCAGAATTGCACTGATGAATACTACAAGGATTACGTAAACGAACTGGGAATAGTTGTCATCCTCAAGACGTCGGAAGGCCCAACGCGACACCGGAGGGACTGCATAGACCATGAAAAGAAGGAAGAGAATGAAGGAGATGAACAGCATACCATACAGTCCGGACCCCTGCCCCCCATTTACAGTTCCGGTGATTGCTGCAAGCACGAGCAGAACAAGGGTGTCGGTAATTACAGTACCCCCGGTAGCCACTGCAACAGCCTCATTTCGCGACAGCCTAAGTCTCGTCACAACAGGGTATGAAACCATTGTGTGCGTCGCAAACATATTGGAGATCATGAGGCTGGTTATAAGATTATAATCAAGAAAATAGTAACAAACCGGCAATCCGATCCCAAAAGGCACTATGTATGTAAGCAACCCGAAGAGAAGGCTTTTATACCTGGTCCGGCGGAACTGCTGCTGGTCAAGATCGAGACCGGCAATAAACATCAGGAAAAGCATGCCTACAGTGGCAAACAGGTCTATTGCATGGCTCTTTTCGATTATGTTAAACCCGCTTGGCCCAATGATAATGCCAGACACTATCAATCCAAGTATCCCGGGGATCTTGAATTTCCGCAAAACTACAGGTGAAACAAGTATGACCAGCAGGATTATTGCAAATTCCAGAACGGGATCCTTTACAGGTAACTCGCCGAGGCTTCTGATATGTTCACCAATGAGGTACAGAATTCAAAACTTTCATGATTGGCAGTGCAATTTAACGAAAAGAAAAACCGATCCAATATCCGGAGCAGGGTATACATGCATGGAACTTTTTCCGGTTATTTCAAGCTCAGAATGTTGAGATCAGCGCATCAAGCCTGAAGACGAAACGTATTCTGTTCCTGAATGAACCGGTAATTTCTTCTATGTTATCCGACACAATCAGGGGGAAGTAGATCTCGAACAGGTCCCATATGCCTGCCTTCAGCCCCGCTTCACAGAACAGGAGGGATTTGGCTGGTGTTCCGCTGTCATGATCATTCAGCAACAGGTTAACGAAGGGTTTGACAGGAATCAGTGACGCTTTTCCCGGCAGACTGCTTGCAAGTGTGATAGAAAAGATCCGGCGGCTATATCCGAGGCTGTCATTTACCGGCGAGATTAATCCACCTTCAGACAACGTCATCTGCCTTGACCAGAAGGTTTCCGGGAATGTGCCGAACCTGTCAGGGAAAACACCCTGGTACAAATACTGTTCCCTGCCGCTTCTTCCTCCTGCGGCGAAGCCATAAACCGGATCAGCATTACCGTTATTCAGCACCGTCCCTGCAAAAAACCTGCTGTCGAGTCCGTTGTTTTTGCCATTGTAACTTAACCTGTAGTTGAACTCGAGGGATGCCTTCTGATACGACCTGCCTGACTCAAGCAAAAGGAGCATTTTGAAAGGATTGACAGTGCTTTTTCTTTCCACAGAATATCCGGCCTGCAGGTATGAACGCATTTCGGTTTCACCGTCCGGTTCTGCAACTGACAGGTCTGATGCTGCAATATAATATCCAAAAATACTGTGACTGATATGGTTAGCCGTTTTGCCTGACCTGAAGCCGATGTCTGACCCTGCCCTGACCTTATGATAGATCTGATCTCCTGGTGCACCGAATTGTTCTGCCTCGGCAGAAAATGTTGCCATTCTGATGAAACTGTCAAATGGGGTTACATTGAATGACACTTTGCCGAAACCGGTCAGTCTCTGATTACGAAAAGAATAGAAGGGAATGACAAGGTATTTGAACCTTTTTGGAATAAGCGTCCCATTATGTATTGCCATACCTGCCATGAACCCGTCTGTGCTGTTCCAGTCAACGACAGGTATATATATCAATTGCCGGCTGTCAGGATCATCAACAGTGTACAGGAACCTGAACTGGACCGGATCGGATTTACGGCAAATACCTGATTTCCGTATGTTGTTATTGAGCCTGAACAGTTCAGTCATTTTATGGTCAGGGTCGATCCTTATCTCAGAATATTTTCCCGGAGGCACATTGATCCACTTTTTTCCTGCAAATCCGTCTTCCCATTGCACTGAGACGACTGAATCTCCGGACAATCCGGCTATCAAAAGCGGCGCATCCAGTTCCCCGTTGTTCTTAATAAGCAGCTTGTTGTTTTCAAGACCGACTATTTTATAATCGAGCCGTTTTGTCGTGCCGAGAAAATCATCAAAAAACCATGAAAGATCTTTATCTGAGCGTGATTCAAAAACATCCCGGAGGTCCTCCGGTCCCGGATGTTTGTTTTTCCATATCCGGTAATAGTCAGTCATAACGGAATCAAAGAGAGAGTCTCCCAGATAAACCCTGAGCCAGTTAAAGCCAATTGCAGCTTTGTTATAGATGATGCTGCTGTAATTCTCGTAGTTGTAATCATCAGCCGCCAGGTTTACGGGTTGTTCCAGATTCAGGCGGGCCGGGACAAGCCACTCTATCTCCTGCATCAGCCGGACAGGTAACCCGGTCAGATGGAACAGCCTGGCGAGTTTCCTGTTTCCGAAGACGACCTCCCAGAGTTTCTTCTCCGGATATCTTTCTTCCATGTATCTTGATTCGTAGGCACTTGTGATGCTCTCATCCATAAACGGGAAAGTCCGTTCATCAGACCCGACTGCACTGTAGAACCAGCTATGGCAGATCTCATGGATTATTACCTCTTCCAGGCGCCAGGGGTCCTTAGCAAGGCCAATTACGGTAAGTCCCGGATATTCCATGCCTGCCCCGGCATTAAGTGCACTCTGGACTGCAGTGAAATTATCATATGGATAATCTCCGAGCCATTCTGAAAACCTCGATATTGCATTATTCAGATAGGGAATGGCACTAATCCAGAATTGAGCCTCCTGGTCGGTGAACATCGCCCATGTAATTACTTCTCTGCCGGACTCCGGAAGCGTTACCGAGCCTTTAAGCACATGAAATCTCTTATCAGCAAACCATGCGAAATCATGTATATGTTCTTCGGTAAAACGCAGGGTCTTCTGACGGGATGATGATAACGGAAACCCTCCGCCTGCGGTGCCGGGAATTCCCATCATGGGGGAATCTGCAGAAAGCATATCCAGCCATTCCTTTTCCTCGTCATTCTGCAGGTTTCCTGTTGCTCCGACAACATAATTCGCCGGAAGGGTTATGCTTACATCATAGCTGCCGAATTCCGAATAGAACTCGCCCTGATCGAGGTACGGCATCTGATGCCAGCCATTTCTGTCATAAACGGCAGGCTTGGGATACCACTGGGTGATCTGGTATGATTCTCCTATATGGCCTAACCGGGATGTTACCCCTTTGGGAATTTTAACGTGAAAGGGAGTGGTTATCAGAATTGTGTTGCCTTGCGTAATTGGCTCATTAAGAATGATTTTGCAAATATCAGGTGCCTCTGATAACAAGTCCCATTGTACACTGCGGCTGTCGACCTTAAAATCAAGGGAATCGATAAAGCCCATTAACTCCTTGTCATCGAACAGCTTCCCCTTCCCGTCCCTGGCAAAAATCTCCCTGGCTAACGCGGTTTTGTTATTTGAATATGCATTCGGCCAGAGATGAAAATAAAGAAAACGGAGTGTGTCGGGAGAGTTGTTGATGTATTCAACCGATTCAAAACCATTCAGTTCATGGATGCTGTCGACCAGGGTCACCCGGATTTTATGATTCACCTCCTGTTGAAAATACTCCTGGGATGAAGCAGACAGAAAGGGCCAGAAAATTCCGGTGACAAAAAGTATCAGGCGGGTTATTGAATGATTTGAACGGTGATTATCCATGTCCCCCTGTCCTTAAAATTCTGCTTTTAAAAACAGGTAACACGAAGGTAGGTCAAAATCACTGTTTGTACGGTTTCTTAAGGTCAAATGTGTGAATTATGTAACTTATTTCCAACGTTATGTAACTCCTTCTGGTCTTACGGATCAACCTTTGTAATATGGAAATTTGTACACTTTAAGAACATGAAGATCCCTATCCCTGTAATTAAAGTAAGAAAAGTTGCAACTGAGCATTCTATCAGGATTGTAGATAAGACTATTGCCAGGACCGTTGAAGCAGGCAACTTTCTTACAAATATTGCTGATGGATTCCTGTTTGTCACAAGAGTCACAAAGGAGACATTTTCGCGCAATTTCGAATTCAGGGAGTTCCTGCGTCAGTGTTTTCAGATCGGGAATAAAACGTTACCGCTTATTTCGGTGACAGGATTGATTATTGGCATCGTGCTTACAATTCAGATGCGGCCGGCGTTAATGAGTTTCGGTGCTGTCAGCCTGCTTCCCGGGATGGTGGCAATATCTCTTATCAGGGAGATGGGGCCGGTCATCACTGCCCTGATATGTGCCGGGAAGATCAGCTCAGGCATGGGTGCAGAGCTTGGTTCAATGAGGGTGTCTGAACAGATTGATGCGATGGAAGTATCATCTGTCAATCCGATACGATATTTGGTTGTGACAAGAGTGCTGGCGGCAACGCTGATGATACCATTACTCGTATTATATGCAGATGCACTCGGTATCCTTGGATGCTGGGCCGGAGCAAACATTAAGGGAGATGTGACATTTGTGCTGTTTGTTTCGCAGGCATTCGGACACATAGGATTCATTGACCTGATGCCGGCAATTATCAAAACATTCTTTTTCGGAGCGGTGATCGGGTTGGTCGGAACCTATAAAGGGTACACGGCCGGGCGTGGTACGGAGAGTGTGGGAATTGCCGCGAACTCAGCTGTAGTGCTGGCCTCATTGCTTGTGATAATCATAGATCTGATTGCAGTGCAAATTACCGATATGATATGAGTACCAAACAATCAGAACCGGTTGTTACTGCCGCAGCAGAGAAACCTGAGCAGGTTATTGAAATAAATAATCTCAGAAAGGGATTTGGAGAAGAGGATGTGCTGGTTGATGTTTCACTGAAACTCTATAACGGTGAAAACCTCGTTGTGCTCGGTAAGTCAGGATCAGGGAAATCAGTGCTTATTAAATGTATTGTTCGTTTACTGGATCCCGATGAGGGCACAATCAGGGTCCTTGGAGAAGATGTGAATACCCTGAACCGTCTTGATCTGGGAGAATTAAGGAAGAAAATCGGGTTCCTTTTTCAGAGTGGTGCATTGTATGATTCAATGACTGTCAGGCAAAACCTGGAATTTCCGTTGCGAAGGATATCCAGGGGCCTGAAACAGAAGGAGATAAATGAAAAGGTGGAGGAAGCGCTTGAAAATGTTGGTTTACCTGACACCCTTGATAAAATGCCGTCCCAGCTGTCAGGAGGGATGCGAAAGCGGATCAGCCTGGCGCGAACCCTTGTTGTTGGTCCCAGGATAATGTTGTATGACGAACCTACTACAGGTCTTGACCCGGTTACCTCCGATGAGATCAGCGCGCTCATCAATGAAGTTCAGAAGAAATACAAGACTTCTTCGATCATAATCACTCATGACATTGAATGCGCCCGGGCAACGGCAGACAGGGTCATTATGCTTCTCGACGGCGAAGTTTATAAGGAAGGAACACTGACGGAATTTGAAAAGTCGACCGACACTTCAATTAAATCATTCTTTAAATGAAAACATCATGGAAAAGCACACACAGAAGTTCAAAATAAGGCTGGGATTGTTTATCATGGGAGGGGTGGCGATTTTTGTCATCGCTATATTCATAATAGGCAAGCAGGAACATCTGTTTGATCCTGTCTTTAAGATCAGCACAAATTTCAAAAATGTCAGCGGTCTGGAGGCCGGCAGCAATGTCCGATATTCCGGAATCAATGTCGGAACTGTCGATAAAATCAGTATTATCAATGATACCACTGTGCGTGTAGATATGATGATAAAGAAAAGTGTTCAGCAATTTATAAAAGATGACTGTGAAGCAGGTATCGGTTCAGCAGGAGTAATAGGAGACCGCATATTAATCATTACCCAGGGCAGCGACAGTGCTTCCCTTGTTAAGGATGGGGCTTTCATCGGATCAAAAGAACCCATTGAAGCGGATGCAATAATGCTAAGCACTCAGATAACAGCTGATAATGCAGCAATAATTACAGACCAGCTGGCAGAAATCATGATTAAGATCAACAGTGGAGGCGGAACGCTCGGGAGGTTAATTCAGGACACAACAATAGCAGATAATATTGACCGGACCATTGTTAACCTCAGGAGAAGCAGCAAGGGCCTTGATGAGAATATGAACGCGGCGAAGGAGAATTTCCTGCTGAAAGGGTATTTCAACAGGAAGGAAAAGGCGGCACAGAAAGCTGCAAAGGACTCACTTGACGCTAAGGCGCAGTCGCAGAAAGAACTTGATAAGATTGAAAAATGATGAACCGGGATTAATTCATCAGGAATGGCAAATGCAGGCATACCTCAAAAATATCTTTTTGCTGTTTACTGTTTCATTTTTAATAAGTGATCTTGCTTCGGCCCAGGAAAAATCTTCCAAAACCGATTCAATCAGCCTTTATAAAAACCTTGAGGCTTATTCCCGGCAAAGCCGGTTTAAAACACTTCTTTACAGGTCAATCTTCAGGCCGGTGACTCCTGTGAACAGAACCAAATCCGTCCGGGGAAAATCAAATCTGAACCTGGCGCAACGGTCCTACAGTGCCTTTGAAGGAAAAATTATCAGGAACATCGGGGTTGAAACCTTCGACCCCTTTGGTTACTCTCTGGCTGACACCAGTACCGCAGCCCGGACTTTCCTCCGCAAGGCAGGCAACGGAATACATATTAAGTCACATGGCATGACCATACGAAACCTGCTGCTCTTTCATAAGAATCAACCATTCAATTCCCTGTTGGTGATTGAATCGGAACGCCTGATCCGGGCACAGAAATATGTTCATGATGTTGCTTTTTCAGTTATTCCCGCCGGTGAAAACTCCGACTCCATAGATGTATTTATCCGTGAACTTGACAGGTGGAGTATAATACCGGAAGGAGCTGTTTCACCCGCAAAAGTATTTGTCGGTCTTTCCGACAATAATTTTCTGGGAATGGGTCATGAATTCAGGAATTCCTTTTCAAGAAATTTCACTACCGGAATAAATTCATTCGATACAGATTACTTCATTCCGAACATCCTGAACACCTACATCAATGCGAAGATTCATTACAGTTTTGACGGGAGCGGAAACTTCAGCAGGGGTCTGGCTGTTGACCGTCCGTTTTTTTCTCCTCTTGCAAAATGGGCTGCAGGAGCCATATTCTTGTCCCAGGCCAGGGAAGATACACTGGATGCAGTAAATCCGGCTTTTAATCCCTATGAACTGCAATTCAAGACCCAGGACTTCTGGGCGGGGAAAGCCCTGCAGATCTTTAAAAACAGCATGGACAGGGAGCTTATATCTAATCTGGTTTTTACAGCAGGGTACCTGAGGATTCGTTATTCAGAAAAGCCACTTGAACAGAATGATCCATTCCATATTTATTCAGATGAAGATTTTTACCTGGGCAGCATAGCTATAACTTCACAAAAATTTGTGCAGGACAGATATATATTCAAATATGGGATTATCGAAGATGTCCCTGTCGGGAAGGTCTACAGCCTTACTGCCGGGTACCAGGTAAAAGAGCATTCCAGCCGGCTCTACCTGGGAATGCGCTTTTCTCTAGGCAATTATTACAAGTGGGGTTACCTGAGTTCTAACCTTGCATACGGCACCTTTTTTAATGAATCAAATGCCGAACAGGGGATTATTTCAGCTGGTTTAAGCTATTCCACAGTCTTATTTGAGATCGGTAAATGGAAGTTCAGGCAGTTTGTAAAACCGCAGATGACGATTGGGATAGACTGGCTGCCCTATGACAGTTTGACTCTGAATGACGGCTACGGACTGGATGGATTCAAAAGTCCCGATCTCTCCGGCACAAAACGCCTGCTTGTCACTTTGCAGACACAGTCTTACGCCCCCTGGACCATTCTCGGATTCCGTTTCGGGCCTTATCTGAATTGCTCTTTCGGGATGATCGGCGATGATGCCGACGGGTTCAGAGACAGCAGGGTTTATTCCCAGCTGGGGCTGGGAGTTTTAATTAAAAATGAAAACCTGGTAATAAATACATTCCAGGTTTCCATTTCATTTTATCCGTTAATCCCCGGCATTGGGCAGAATATTCTCAGAATGAATTCAATAAATACATCTGATTTTGGATTCAGGGATTTTGAGATTGAAAAGCCGGGAAGAATAAAATATCAGTAATCTCAGAAATTTGTAAGTACTTCAGACTTACTGGTTTTTCTTGATTACAACGAGAGTTTTCTTGTCAAGACCCTCTACTGCCTTTGAATCGTGACTTTCCTTCATCCTCTGACCCATTGAATCCTTCATCTCAGGATTGCCCATCATGTGCCTGTGCATTGACTTCATCATCGCGGAGTCTGCCTTGCATGCATTCGCCATATGTGACATCATGCAATTCCTCATCGTCGTGTCTGCCTTGCAGGCTTCCATAATTTTGGACATCATTTCCTTAGACAGATCAGCATCAGCGGAAATCTGATCCATGACAAGCATTTTTGCCTCAGGATTTGACAGCATTTGCTTTACTTCTTCATTAGTCTGACCAATGGCAAACATTGTTATTGCGGCCAGGAAAATTACCAGTGCGATTTTTCTCATTGATTTCATTTTTATTAACGATTGCAAATAGTTTTTGAAACACGCCTCTATGCGCATTCATGGCATAAAGGTATGCCTACCACTGCCGGTAATCTTTACACAATTCCGGGTCAGAATTACATAATTCCGACTGCGGCATTTACTAATTGGCTGTTACCGAGGCCGTCATGGAAAGATGCAGGGCGCAATGGTATGGATAGGTTCCTGCTGCGGTGAAGGTGTGGCTGAAAGTCCCGTTTGTATTTATGGTTCCACTGTTGAAGGCTCCGCTGTTGCTTGTCACTGTGTGAGGGGCTGAGTCTTTATTTGTCCAGGTAATTGTTGTGTTTGCCGCAACTGTGATGGATGACGGAGAAAATGCACTGGCGGATATATATACTTCATTTGTGCCGGGGCCTGGGGTACCTCCCGGGTTTCCCCCCGGATTATCCAAATCTGTGTTTTTTTGACAGCTGCTCAGAATGATGGAGAGAGCAACAAAAATGACGAGACTGAACGTCTCTCTGACTGTAGAAAATTTAATCCTTTTCATGAGTCCTGTATTTAGAAAAATTAAACACCCGGCAGATCCTTTTGTTCAGGATATTATGATAAATGACACTTATAGTTTATGCTGGAAGGAATTTTCTATATTTACTGAGAAAATATCACTTTTGAACTGACCTGGTATGAAGCGAAACAGGGCTTTTTTTCTTCTGGTTCAAATATTACTGGCCACCGCTGGCATGAATCTTCAGTCATGCAGACACGAAATTATCCTTCCTGATAATATTCCGGAGATTTGTTTTGAGCGAGAAGTATTACCAATTTTCCGGAACAGTTGCGGTATTACCGGGTGCCATGACGGATCGGGGGAGGCCGATTATACTCTGACAAATTATCTGGGCATAAGTCACGCCGTTGTCAGCGGGAAACCTTACGAAAGTCCGGCTTACGAAGCAATCATTGAGAGAACAGGGGAAGAGCGGATGCCGCCTGACAGACCGCTCGACAGGGAGAAACGGACCATAATAAGGTTGTGGATCGATAATAAGGTTGTGGATCGACCAGGGGGCAAGGCTTACTTCATGTCCCGACACAACATCACAGCCTCCTGATTATGTCAATCCGCGTGCCTGTTTTTCGCGCGACATACTTCCCGTTTTGGTGTCAGGCTGTGCAACGACCGGATGTCATGACGCAGCAACACATGAAGAGGATTATATTTTTGAGGGGTACTCAACAACCATGCAGGCAGTAACACCCGGGAACCCGCAGGAAAGCAAGCTCTACAAGGTGATTACCGCACCTGACGGGGAGGACCGGATGCCTCCTGCCCCCCTGAGCAGACTTACATCTGCTAGCAGACTTACATCTGCTCAGATTGATTCAATTGCCGCATGGATCAGGTACGGGGCTCTGGACGAATTTTGCGGTGAAGCCTGTGATACAGTAAATGCAGTTACATTTTCGGGGACAATATGGCCTACAGTAAGAACATACTGCACTGGTTGCCATGGCGGTACAGCTCCCGGAGGAGGCGTCAGGCTCGAGAACTATTCGAATGTTTCCGTTATTGCTGCAAACGGAACACTCATGGATGCCCTCAGAGGGAACGGTGTTCCAAAAATGCCGCCTGCCGGCTCTCTGTCAACATGCCGGATACGTCAGTTCGAACTGTGGATAGGTGCCGGATACCAGAATAATTAGTATGAAAAGCCATATGATGCGTTTGATTCTGCTTTTTATGATAATCGTGACCGCCATGCTGGCATCCTGCTACTATGACAATGAAGAGGCATTGTATCCGTCATACAATACCCTCTGTGATACATCAAACGTAACCTTCAGCGGAACAGTGGCACCTCTGTTGGCTGGCAACTGCCTCTCCTGCCACTCCAATTCATCTGCTTCGGGTTTCGGAGGCAATATCAGGCTCGAAGACTATGCAGATGTTAAGGTGAGAGCAGCTGCCGTTGCCGGATCGATAAAGCATGCCGGCGGCTTTTCTCCGATGCCCAAAAACGGTGGAAAAATGAAGGAGTGTTCAATCAGGCAATTTGATATTTGGGTCAGAAAGGGAATGTTGAATAATTAATAATTAGCATTATATGAAACGTGCACTGCCCCTGTTTCTGATTTTCCTGATGTCTGTCAGCCTTTCGGCCCAGGATGATCTTATGGATCTGCTGAATGAAAACAGCGAGGAGGCCGTCAGTTTTGCAACGGCCACTTTCAAATCCACGCGGATCATGAACGGCCACTCTATAGAACGGATGCCCTCAGGGCAGCTCGATTTCAGGATTTCCCACCGTTTCGGCAGACTGAATTCAGGAGCGTATGAGTTCTTCGGGCTTGATCAGTCGAGCATTCACTTTGGTCTTGAGTACGGGATAACCGATTGGCTGATGGCAGGGGTCGGCAGGGGTTCATATGAGAAAACCTTTGACGGATTTGTCAAGTTATCGGTTTTGCGCCAGTCGTCAGGTGGCAAAACAGTGCCGGTCTCAGTATCTTTTTTCTCATCAGTTGCACTTGAAACAGTAAAATGGCCTGACCCTGAAAGGACGAACTATTTCTCATCGCGACTTTCTTATTCCAGCCAGTTGTTGATTGCCAGGAAGTTAAACAAGACATTCTCATTTCAGCTTACCCCGTCGTATGTTCACCGCAACCTGGTGCCTTCTGAACTTGATCCCAATGATTTATGGGCTCTCGGTGCGGGAGGCAGAATCAAGCTTACAAACCGAATAAGCATGAATGCCGAGTACTATTATGTCTTTAACGCAGATAACACATACATGAGCCAGCCTGTTTATAATCCTCTTTCAGTAGGGTTTGATATTGAGACCGGCGGTCATGTGTTCCAGCTTATATTCACCAACTCACTTTCAATGATTGAGAAGGGATTTATCGGGGAGACAACGGGTCAGTGGCTTAAGGGTGATGTCCATTTCGGATTCAACATATCAAGAGTATTCACCCTGAAAAGCAAACCCGCCAGACCTGAGGCACCATAAGAAATGCCAGTTATACCAGGGGCTTGAACTTAACATACATTCAGTTGTTTAAGATTTGTTTAACAATGGTATTGATCAATAAACTCTGAGCTATGAAACGCCTTATCACTCTGACAATTTTTGCAATGTTAGTGCTCTCTGTCAGCGCACAGAAGTACATGACGAAAAACGGCTTCATCAGTTTCTTTTCGCACACACCGATGGAAGATATCAAGGCTGAAAACAATCAGGTGGCCGGTGTTCTTGATGCATCTGCCGGAGAGATTGTTTTCCAGGTTCTGATTAACTCCTTTCACTTTGAAAGGGCGCTTATGGAGGAGCATTTCAATGAGAACTACATGGAGTCTGAAAAGTACCCGAAGGCTAGCTTCAAGGGGAGAATTTCGGACCCGAAGGCGGTTGATTTTAAGAAGAACGGAACTTATGATGTTGTTGTAGAGGGCGATCTGACTATCCGTGATGTGACAAAAAAGATCTCCGTCAAGGGGACGGTCGAGGTGATTACAGGAGGTGTGAATGCAAACGCAAAATTCATCATTGCGCCTGAAGATTTCAATATTAAGATTCCGTCAGTTGTGAGAGAAAAAATTGCAAAGACCCTCGAGGTGACAGTCGCAATGAAATATGCTCCGATTTAAACTTTAAGCAAGTCTGTTATGAGGAAAAATCTGAAATTGGCCCTGATTGCCCTGGCAGTTCTGGCTGTCGCAGGTGTTGCTGCAGGCTATTATTTATACAACCTCAAACCACGGGATCTCGGTAAGGCGAAATCTGACTTTGTAATCACATCAGTGGAATTGCAAAGGTCCTTTGAAGAGGATGAGGTTGCTGCCACTGCAAGGTATACTAACAAAATAGTGGAGGTAACCGGCGAGGTAGCCTCTGTTGAAAGGGGGGAGAATAACACAGTGAATATATCCCTGAAGACCGGAAGTGACTTCTCTTCCGTCATCTGTACCTTCCCCTCAGAAATAAACCCGGAATTGATTAAAGTGGGTTCGCAAATTTCAGTAAGGGGAGAGTGTTCGGGTTATCTTATGGATGTCCTTCTCAATAATTGTGTTCTGTCAGAAGGCTCAGATTAGAAACTCTGTCCGGTTCCCCCGGGCAGTTGATGAGTCATATCACAGGACGAATTATGTAAATCATTTTCACAATTGTATAATAATACGGCACTTGCCGGCCACTATCTTTAGTTAAGTTATTTCATAATTTAATGTTATGAGATAGCTTATTCCTGAAGTAAATGAACAGAACAGTCTTTACAGCATTTCTGCTGGTGACCACATTCTCAACAAGTTTTGGAGAAATCTCCGAATCTATCAGGAAATATATTGAGAACGAGGCGGAAGGATTCAGCTATAAGGTAGACAATGAGAACCTTCTGTGCGGCAGGCAGCTTCACCTCTTTTATGTGAGCAGGCATCATGAACCCGCCTGGGCAGTATGAAGCAGGTTCAGTGGAGGAAAATCAGCGCTGTCGGCCGGCTGTAACTGCATTAACCGGCTGGCAGGTATGTACCTGATGCTGTCAGGGTCCCCGGCAACAGCATGTACTCCTGTGAAAGGAAAAGAGAAGAACAACAATAAAGTGAACAGCAGGTTTTTCATTGGCGCGTGTAAAAGTAACGGGATTTCATAAGGAACAGTACATTTCACCTGACTTTAACCGGGATTTATGATTTCGGGTCATCACCATGCCACCCGCCGGTTTTTCTTCTGGCATTCATCATCTATGCCACAGCTACTAATTCTTCAAATTTGAGTCTGAAAGCATCTTCCAGGCTGTGTTTGTCCTCAAGTTTACTTCATTAGCGTAAAATGCACAATGAAACACTTTTTTCAAATTGATATTTTTTTATCTTTGATAATAGCAAAGAGTCTGCCCCTTAATTACTTCAAGTATGACAAAGCTAATAACCGGAATCGGGAATGGGTTATCGCTTGCTATAATCATATCATTTTTTCTTGTGATCATCCCTATTGAAGCTGATGCCCAGTTTGACTCACTGGCCTGGATTAACAGGTACCAGAACCACTCGGTAACAAGCCGGGACAAAGTCTTTGACGCCATGCTGGTCAACAAGGAGAAGATTATTCTGACAGGTTCTACCGAAAATGATTATACCAACTTTGACATCGCCTCCTTCTCTCTCGGAAACAACCTCGATCTTCAATGGAAGGAAAGCTACTCGGCATTGGCAGACTATCTCAGCGATGACCGGGCATTGGATATGACGGTTGATTCGTCCGGGAGTGTCCTGATCGCAGCCTCGTCAGGTGAAGTCCTGAAACGGGCCCACGATGGCAATATTGAATGGACAAAGTCTTTTAAAACTATCGGAGGTACCTCTTTCCTTGTAAATTTTGCAGAAATTAAAGCTGACACAGCCGGAAACTGCTATCTCCTCTTCGGGGGAATGGTCGATTACTCCCCCACAGGCGAGAATAATACAAAGACAGTCCTGGTCAAATACGATAAGGAGGGGAATCTGATCTGGTACCGGAAGAGCGATATTTGTTACCCCAGGAAGCTAATCATTGACGCAAAACAGGATATCCTGACAGTCAACCAGGGCGACGAGAACTGGGGCCGGGTGGTTGTGATAAGGAAATTCAGGAAGAACGGTGATCCGGCCTTTGAAAAAAGGTACCCTCAGTCTTCAATTGAGATTGTTGAAGGTATGCTTGACAGTGAGAGCAACCTCTGGCTCTTTTCTAATCACAGTCTCACGGATCTGGCGAATCTCTCCAGTTCAAACCTCCTGATATCGAGATATGACTCCCTTGGAACAGATCTTGATTCCCTTGTATGGAACAGTGAGTACCAGTTGCAGGAATCGGTGAAACAGGTCCGGCCCTTCAGGAATTCCGGGTATCTTATTGCAATGGAGAGCAGTTCCCCCGAAAACGGCATAGACCACCAGTTTGTCGCCGTGGATGCTGGTCTGAATATCACCGGGACATGGCGTTATGACGGTGAGCATCATGACAATGATTACCTGGTTTCCTTTGACAGGATAACATCCGGAGATATTGTTGTCACAGGAATGTCTTACAGTGACAGCCGTAATTTCAGACCGTTTGTCTACAAACTCAAAGGACTAAGCGAGACGGAATGGTATACAGTGCCTTCAATAGCCGGGGATATCGATGTTTTCCCGAAAAAAATTCTTGTTGACGGTTCCGGCACTGTAATACTTGCCGGAGACGTGGCAAGGGAAAGATCAGATGAGATGGGACTCTACACCAATACAAACATTTTTGTTTCGAGGTTTACATCATCCGGACAGGAATTAAACACCTGGGAGTACATCAACGATGGGAAATCAGATATTGCAGGGCATGCAGCAACGTCTGACTGCACAGGGAATGTATATGTTTCCGGAATAGAACAGCACGGACCTGACTTCCTGTTTCCTGCAAGCTTCTACAATGAAGACATCGTCATCCACAAATATGACTCTGACGGAGACATAGAATGGCAAAGGAAGATAGAACTTGATAAGTGCCAGGTCTTCTATGTCAATCAATTCCTGACGGGCGACACTCTGCTCATTGTGGCAGGAGAGTACGGGAGTAATACACCGACCGGCTACAAGCATAAAACAGTTCTTTACAGCCTGGATACTGACGGTAACCGCCGCGACAGCACGGGATTTGACGGAACCCTCCGGTTTGCAGTTCAGAATAAAAACGGCGACATTTTTTTAGTTGTCAACAATCTGACCATTTTCAGGTACAGCCTGACTCTCGGGCGTGTCAAAGACATAACCGTACATACATCTGATGACCATATCAGTAACATTGTTGTGACGGATGCCTCCCTTTTCATACTTACAAGTGGCTACAATCTTTTCAGGCACGATTTTGACCTGAATCCCAAATGGAACATTAGCCTGTCAGGCCATATGAGCGTGGTCACCTCCCTGGCTGCGGATGCCTATGACAATGCTTTTGTGTCCGGATATACCCTCTCAGGAGGGGGAGGGCAGGTTCTTAAAATCAATCCGGACGGCTCCGTAGCAAGGAACATTCAGGTTACGCCGCTGGCGTATGCACGTAAGGTAAAGCCCCTTAATAACGGAGATCTTGTTGTGACCGGGGATCCTCCCGGCGGGACGGGAAATCCCTCGGCAGATGCTGTGCTTCTTTCACCGGACGGGACGGTGAAGAAGCAGGTAACTGTAACATCAATCGTGAAGAAGATTCTCGAAGGGCGTGATGGCAATATATGGTTCATTGACGAGCATAACAGGTTCCAGAAGTATTCGAAAGATCTGTTTCTCATTGATGATGAAAACTATTTCGGAGATGACAATTACAAGGGGGTTGACGGATATGGCTACAGATTCTACATCAATGATGCTGTTCTGTGTCCTGACAAGGGACTGATTCTCACGGGGTCACTGGGTGTGTCATTTTATGCTGATCTGGGACAGTTTTCCTGGAATGTGCTAACAGTGGCAAAGGTCGGAAGTCTCAACCGTTCCCCTGTTTTTGGGTCCGGGCTTCTTCCTATCGCGGTGGCAGGTACAGCATATTCACACCAGCTGGAGGCTGCAGATCCGGACAATGATGCTTTCAGGTTCAGAATTACATCCGGTCCGGTCTGGCTAAAGACAGGTGAAAACGGTTTGCTGACCGGCACCCCTTCAGCGTCAGACGTTGGCACCGCGGAAGTGATTATTGTTTGCTACGATGATTACCTGGGAGAGACAAGCCGGACATACCAGCTGACAGTTTCACCCGGCGGCAACGCCATAACAGACATTGAACAGGATGGAGGGATAGTTGTCTATCCCAATCCTTCCAAAGAAGATATATATGTTGAAATAACATTCCCGGTCACAGGATCGCTGCAGGTATCTATTGTTGATCCCATGGGCAGGGTCATCCGGGACGTTACCTCCTCCATTGCACCTGGAGACACAGAGTTCCGCATTGAACGCGAGGGACTGGTCAGAGGATCATATTTCCTCCTGTTCAGGTCAGGAGAAAAGAGTTTCACGAAATTACTAATCTTGAAGTGATGACCGGAAATAAACTAACCATGAGGTTAATAATCTGCGGATTAATGTTGATTCTTCAGGTGGTGAGTCTGTATTCACAACGGTTTACCCAGGTTGATGGATTATGGTCCCGCCTTTCGAGTTCGCAGATTCAACTGATGGATTTTGACCGGGACAACGATTATGACATCTGTGTCTGGGGAGTTTACTCCACTCCGGAGGGCAATTCAAGGGAACTGGTTGTATTCAGGAACAAAGGTAACGGAGTCTATGACAGCATCCTTGTTATCCCTGATGCTGTCCGGACAGACACCGAAGGCCTGATATCCACAGCAGACATAAACAGGGACAATGTACCCGAGCTTGTGCCGATTGCGATTGAAAACAGCACATTGAAATTCATCCAGTTCCGGGATGGAGCTTTTACCGGGGTTCTGAAGGATTTTATCGTTACAGGCGATAGACAACATGGGATCAGTTTTGCTGATTTTGACAATGACGGATCGGACGAGATACTTACAGGGCTTTCGGTGTATGATCCGTATAAGGACCTGTACGGTTACCTTAAGTTTAACAATGTCTATGAGGAGTGGACCCGATGGATTGACATGAACAATGACGGGATGCCGGATATCCTAAGAATCCACCGCCAACAGTATGTTGACCCTTCGGCCAGCTATGTTTATCTTAACAATGGCTCAGGATTCGATGAATCCACATTCAGTTATAATGAAAACAGGCCCTGGAACATTATCTCCGGCGACTATAATAATGACGGCCTTGAAGACATCGTGATATTCTCATTACTAACTTCAGCATCCTTTGCTGAGCTTTACAGGAATAACGGCAACGGGAACTTCGAATATGTCAAGGATATTACCACTGCCTCCGGGGGAAGTTTCACCGATTTGGACAACGACGGTGACCTTGATATTGTTTTTGTAGGGCATGCTGACACAGGGGGGGTATACTATCTGCAGTTCTATCTGAATAATGGCAGCGGAGATTTCACCCTGGCGCAGACTGAGCAGATCAGTACTTTGGAGACCAGGCATATTTGCACCGGCGATTATGACGCTGACGGAGATAATGATGTTCTGGTTTCTACAGCCGGAGGGTCAGCAGGTATGGCTGTTCTGAAGAACATGCTTGTGGAAGATGAACCTGAAAGAGCCAACACGGCCCCCGCAGTTCCTGCAAATCTTAAAGCCGAGGTGAATTTCAACCGTGTGAGGCTCTCCTGGGATCCCTCATCTGATGCGGAAACACCGGCTGCAGCCCTTTCATACAATGTTTACATAAATAAAGGCAACCCGTCATTCACTGCCTCTCCGAATGCCGATACCATAACAGGCTTCAGATATGTTCTGCAAAACGGCAATGGCGGGTTTAAATGCTTCTATGATATCCGTTGCCTTGAGGATGGCATTTATTCATGGTCCGTACAGGCTGTCGACAACTCTGGCAGGGCATCAGACTTTGCGGCTACTGGAAGTTTTGAAATCAGCGGAACTGTTCCTGAGGTTCCGGAACCGCTGGAGGCATCGCCTGTCAGTGATATGGAGGTTGAACTGCGATGGCACGACAACTCCCTTTTTGAGGAGGGATTTGTTGTGGAGATGTATTGGGACAGCATTCCCAACTTCAGGCCTGCAGGGTTTTATGAAAGGTTAAGAGTCGGAGCTGATTCAACATCATGCATTATTGACGGCCTGAAGGCTGAAACCGAATATATTTTCAGGGTTCTGGCATACAACTGCTCAGCTTCATCAGAATATACTCCGGCTGACACCGTGAAGACCTATCCTCCTCCGTTTAACACCGTGAAGACCTATCCTCCTCCGTTTACGAAAAAGATGATTCTTGATTATACCCGGGGACACCAAGCGGAGTGGGCTGACTTTGACCGCGACGGTGATTTGGATGTCCTGATGGTATATGAAAGAGACAGCGGCTACTACGATCTCAGGTACACCCGGATACTTGTAAACGAAGCTGACACACTTACAGTACTTAAGATCCCGATGCCGTATATATATTCAGGATATCTTAATTTCGGTTCCACGAACTGGTTTGACTATGACAATGACGGGCTGCATGATATATTCCTGGTTAAGTTTGATCAGCTGAGACCCAAGATGTGGATCTATAAGAACAACGGCGACAGTACGTTCCTGAATATCCGTTGTGACAGCCTTCTGACAATTGACCCCTTCCGGCGGGCCCCCTCATTTGCAGATTATGACAACGACGGGGATACGGACATACTGATAACCGGGGAGCATCAGACAACAAATGCCATCCAGGCTGTTATTCTGGAAAACTCTGACAGCGGTAAGTTCAAACCGGTATTGATTCAGAACATGACCGGTATTGTCAAGTCGAGAAAGCCCTGGGGCGACTTCAACAATGACGGTTACCTTGATTTCATGGCCAACGAACCAAAGCCGGACCACACGGCATACCTTTCAGTCTATAAGAATAACGGCGATAAAACATTTACAAAAGTCCTGTTTGAGAATCTTGCTGGACTGAATGAGTATGATTCGCAGAACGGGGAGATGAGATGGGGCGACTGTAACAGTGACGGTTTTGCAGACCTGATAGTTTGTGGTGGAAGCTCAGGCTCGGACGGTACGGGTATTGCCCGGGTTTACATTAACAACGGAAATGAGACATTCACTGATCTCGGTCAGGCCGGCATTTGGGCCCTGCTCGGGAATGTCTCCACAGAGTGGGGCGATTTCAATAATGACGGTATGCTTGACGTACTCCATGCAGGTACCAATAATGTCAACGGAGAATCTCACAAAACAAGGATTTTCTACAACGTTGGCGGGAGTTTTGTAAAAGGGGAGTATAATTCATTTCTTCCGATTGATCAGTTAAGCATGTCGACCGCTGCTGATTATGACAATGACGGAGATCTGGATGTACTCGTGCAGGGGCAGAATCCCTTTTCGCATCCGCAGATAGCACTTTATCTGAATTTCCAGCCAGTCATGAATACCGGTCCGGAGGCACCTTCGGTGTTGAGGGTGGAAGATGACGGCAACGAGGTTATCCTGCGATGGAACAGGGCTTCCGATCCTGAGACTCCGTCTGCCGGATTGTCCTACAGTGTATATTTGAAGGGTGTCGCAGATACAATCATTTCACCCTCAGCTCTGGAATCAGGCAAAAGGACAGTTGTCGGCATCGGTAATGCCGGCTACAACAATTTCCTGAAGATTAAGAATCTCCCGTCAGGAACCTACACATGGAGCGTGCAGAGCATTGACAATTGTTATGAAGGCTCCCCTTTTGCCTCAGAACAATCATTCAGCCATGTCAATACCGGGGTTGCTGATATTGAGTATCCCGATGTCTCCGGTTTGATTCTGTTCCCGAATCCGGTTTCGGACATTATGACAATATCTGCAGTTGACCACGGTGTCTCACAATGCGAAATTGTAATCTCGGATATGACCGGACGACAGTATGAGCGGATCAGGAGCATTGAGCTGCCTTACGATTTGAATACTTCATTATTGAAGCCGGGGATTTACATTATCACCCTCATCAGTCACGGCATTGCCGTGGAGGCGAAGTTTATGAAGTTCTGAACCGGCCGGGGGCTTTTTACCTGGTAATCTTTACTCTTTTTTCACCCCGGTAGCTCCTGAGCTCAGTGTGTTTTTTAAGGTAGGTTATCAGTGCATCAGCGGTTGTGAAGAAGAGCGATTGCCCGGGATCAGCGTGCTCGTAACTGTATACCTGAGTCATGTAGCTGTTCATGGCAACCGTGTAGATACGATCCGGACGAAGAGGAGAGCCATCCTCCGTCATGATTATGAACTCTGCCGGATTACCTTCTGTATCAATCTTCACCTCGGTCCTGATTCCGGAGGGGTAGAGAGGCGAGTCGTCGTCAACCGGCCACGCGGCGCGCATAAGTGAATGAATTTCCTGTCCCGTCAGTTTTGTGACCACAAGTTCATTGCCGAACGGGTCAAGCTGGTATACATTCTTGATTGTTACAGGGCCTTTCTGAAGCTGGTCAATCCGTACACCTCCCGGGTTCATAAGTGCAATATCCGCACCGGCGGCCTCGCGCTGCGCATCGGCCATCAGGTAACCCAGTTCTTCGTATGACGAAAAGTCATCTGCTGCCGTTGCAATCACCTCGTTCAGGACAGGATTATCGTTGTATCTGTCAACCATGGTGCGAATGGCAGGTTTCTCCATCTTCGAGTTCCTGATGTCAATAAGTCGCATGCTCCTGCTGACGGTTCCGTCACTGCTTACGGCAAGCCTGATAAGTGTGCCGTACTTCAGTTTGTTCTCGGCCTGGGTGATCATGATACCGTTATGGATCTGTTCCTTTTCGACCCTGGTATGGGAATGGCCTCCAATGATAAGATCGATTCCAGCAGGCATTGTTTCAGCAAGTTTTACATCCTCCTCAAACCCGATATGGGTAAGAGCAACAAAAATGTCACTGCTGTCCTTCAGCCACATGTATTCCGGTGCAGTTTCAAAGGGAGAACGGAATGCGAAGTCCCTTACATTGTCGGGATGGCTGTCCGGGATGCCGTTCTGCCCGAGTTGCAGCAGCCCGAGAAATGCAATCCTGAGTTTGTTGGGCAAAGTGAAGATCCTGAAGGGGCTCATCTTTACAGCATTCTGACCACCTCCGGAAACATTGGCACAGATGAAACCGAAGTTTGCCTTGTTGGCAAGGTTGCTGAAACCTGCCGGTCCTGTATCAAACTCGTGGTTCCCCACTGCACTGAGGTTGAAACTGACGGCATTCATCAGGTCAATTACCGGGAATCCCTTCTCGGGATACTGGTCGTTTATAGGGTTGCCTGTCTGGTTATCGCCTGCCGCAACCAGCAGCAAATCAGGGAAAACAGCTCTGAGGCTGTCAACTATATATGCCAGTTTAGGAAAATTATCAATTGCTGCATGCATGTCATTGACCGCAAATATGACTGCCTGTCGTTCAGCGGGAGCATAAACTGGTGTCTGTTTCTCAGGGGTAGTTGTAGCGCCGGTATGCCTTGCGGCGCTACAGGCAGAAAGAAGTCCGGCAGCCAGGATTATAATGATCAGCCTGACGATCCGGGTTCTCTTTTTACGTCCTGACAGAATGAACAGCGTGCTCCCGTCTGTCAGTGCCCCGTCAGGCGCGACAACATTACCAAACCGGTCTTCTGCAACAGGCAGCCTTACTGGCACTTTTCGCGCTTCGTGTTTATAAAAAACAGCAATTGCATCCCTTACCCGGGCTCCGTTATGAAGGTCAAACTGGGTATCATTCACAGTGATTTTCATCTGTAAGGCATTTGAGTACGATATGACGGATCAAAATACAATTTTTTTCTGATCCGGCATGTCAGCTTCTCCTGAACGGCCTCGTAAAAACAGTAATGAATGTAATGAGCTCCAGGCGTCCGATAATCATCAGTAATGTCATAGTGATCTTTGCAACAGGGTTGAAATGGGCAAAGTTCCCCATGTTACCGGATTTGCCAAGCCCGGGTCCAATCCCCGCCATGGAGGTAGCGGAAGCTCCCGCTGACTCAAGAATTGAAATCCCCGATATCTGGAGTATAAGAACTCCTATCAGGAAGGTTACAAAATAGAGGGAAATGAATACCATGGTCTGGTTTACAACTCCCTCCGGGACGCCATGACCGTTAAGTTTGACCGGGATGACAGCATTTGGGTGATGCACCCTGATGAATGAGTTACTCAGGTTTTTAAAGAAGATCAGGTGTCTTGCAATTTTTATTCCGCCAGTCGTGGAACCGGTTGACCCGCCTGAAAACATAAGCAGAAACATGATGAACCAGCCCAGGGGAGGAAAGGCCATGTAGTCTGTTGTTGCAAATCCGGAACATGATATTTGTGAAGCAACCTGGAAATATGCATGTCTGAATGAGAGGCTGAAGTTTCTCTCAGTACCTGTAAAGAGGATTACAGTGATTGTGGTGACTGCAGCCGTGACGGTGAACAGGTAGAACCAGAGTTCCTCATTGGACTTGACGCGACGGAACTTCCCACTCAGTATATGGTAGTAAACCACATAGCTTGTGGCTGACAGTATCATAAATGTCGCAACCACATATTGAAGGTAAGGCGAATACTCCGCCATGCTTGTGTTTTTGGTGGAGAATCCGCCGGTAGCAACTGTCCCGAATGAATGGCAGAGGCTGTCAAAAAGGTCCATCCCTCCAATGAGCAGAAAGAGGGTCTCAAGGGTGGTTATGCCAATGTAAATCAATATAATACGGTTGACTACTCCCTTTGTTTTTGGATGTATCTTTTCCTTCATTGACGATTCCAGGCTGAAAAGCTGATATCCGGTCATTTTCAGGGAGGGAAGCACAAGAATTACAAGCACTATTATACCAATACCGCCAATCCAGTGAGTCAGGCTTCTCCAGAAGAGGATGGAACGTGGCAGGACCTCTACATCGGTCAGTATTGAAGCGCCGGTTGTTGACAGCCCTGAAGCAGCCTCAAATAATGCATCAACGAATGAGGGTATTGTCTTACTAATGAGGTAAGGAAGTGCCCCTGCCAGGGAAATCACGATCCAGGCTGAAGTGACTATCAGGTAAGTATCCCTGGTGGTGATCTGGCTTGTATCTGCCTTTCGTGTCAGCAGCCACATGAATCCGCCAATAAGTGGTGGTGATCTGGCTTGTATCTGCCTTTCGTGTCAGCAGCCACATGAATCCGCCAATGAGACAGCAAATTGCCGATGATAAGATAAACGGTACTACTGACTCTCTGTAAATAAAGGAGACCGGAAGACATACAAGGATTGCTGCTGCCTCTATCAGCAGGATAGAGCTAAGTACCCTTGCAATATGGACCGGATTTATGAGCCTCATCAAATGTCATGATAAATGCGGCTCAAAGTTCTGCCCTTATTCATAAGAATATAATTAAGAATAGGATGGAGACTATAAAGATTTCATAAAGAGAGGGCACTCCTGGTTCTCGCGGAAAGCAGGTGAATTAAAATGAGGTTTTGCCGTCTCTGCTTCAGCTTCCGAACCTGTACCCGATTCCTGATTCGGTTATGAGAAGGGCCGGGCTTGCAGGATTATCCTCAATTTTCTTTCTCAGCTGGGCCATGAATACCCTCAGATACTGTGTCTGTTCCAGGTAGCCGTATCCCCATATCTCCTTAAGTATGAACTGGTGGGTCAGTACCCTTCCGCTGTTCTTGGCCAGCAGGGTCAGAAGAGAGTACTCGGTGGAGGTCAGCTTGATTATTTCACCGTTTTTGCGCACCACATGGTTCAGCAGATCTATTGTCAATGACCCTGATTCAATCAGAGGCGTGTCCTTCCTTTCCTCGCTTAGCCTTATAGCGGCCCTTATCCTTGCTACAAGTTCACCACTCCTGAACGGTTTTGTCAGGTAGTCATTTGCTCCGTTGTCAAGAGCATTTATGATGTCTTCCTCCGAACTGCGAACGGACAGTACAATCACCGGCTTCGTATACCACTCCCTCAGCTTTTTCAACAGCGTCATGCCGTCTATATCAGGCAATCCCAGGTCCAGGATGATCATAGCGGGACTGTGTGTCGCTGCTGCAACAAGGCCCTCTTTCCCGCTGGTTGCAAAGACGGTGGTGTAGCCGTATGTAGACAGGGATATCTCCAGCAGCCTTCGTATCTGAACCTCATCATCAACTATAAGTATGGTCCTTGTTTCCGTCATTCTTTAATGTTTAGATGATCCATGTCAGGTAGCTTTGATGGAATTGTGATTGTGAACTGAGCACCGCCGTTGTCGGGGTTCCTTACTGCAACAGTGCCTTTATGTGCATCGACAAGACCTTTTACTATTGAAAGTCCCAACCCAAGACCTCCTGCCAGTGAACCTTCAACACGGAAGAATTTGTCAAACAGGCGGGGAAGGGCTTCAGGTGGGAATCCCGGCCCGTTGTCTGAAACCTTGATAATTAAATGGTTCCTGTTATAAGAGGCCTCTAGTTTCAGAACCGACCCGGGCTGGGAGTGTTGAGATGAGTTAAGAAGCAGATTAATCAGAACATGCTCCATGAGAGCGAAATCAATCCTCACGAGGGGCATGTCATCCGGTATGACAGTAATTATGCGGAAAGGCTCCAGCTCCTGCCTCAGGCTCTGAGTGGCCCGGTGAAACAGGTCATTCACATCGTGCCAGTCAAGACGCAATGAGAGTCTTCCGCTCTCTATCCGGGACATGTTGAGAAGATTTTCAGTAAGGTGGTTGAGCCTGGCCGAAGCCTTGTAGATTTCACCGGAAAGCTCTTCCCTGTTCTTTTCCGAAGTCTGCGCGAGCATCATAGTATCTGACGCTCCCATTATTGTAGCAATAGGGATCCTGAATTCATGTGATATAAGGTTAAACAGGGTACCGTAGAACCTGTCTGACTCATCCAGAACCCTTGCCTTGATTGCCATCTCCCCAAGGAACTCACGTTCAAGGGCGTTCGCAATATGTGTGCAGTATGTATCCCAGAATACATCTTTGTCTTTATACCTCGGCTCATCAATTTTAAATGCAACAACACCTGGATTGATTCTTACTCCTGTCAGCGGGTAGTAGGTCAGGGTTGCCTCAGACATTGTGACAGTGTATCTTCCTGCCTTCATGCGGTTTGTGAAAACCCAGTTTGTAATTTCAGGGTCGGGCTGTTCAGTTGCATCGTTGTCCGCCGCAACAGGGGGATGGCTGAGGTTATTATTGCCATCCTGAATGATAAACCAGGCTTCCGCCTTAAAGTGTTTTCTGAAATCATCCGCTGCCACCTTCATTACACCGTCAATACCTCTTGTCTTGGACAGTTCTCCCGTAAGCTGGAACAACGCATTTGTCTCGTCCTCCCTGGCTCGCACAAGCCTCTCCTGCCTCCTGATGCGGTTTGTAAGTATCCCGTTTAGAAGAGCTATGATGAAGAACGAAATGAACATCAGCCTGTCCTCTGTACCTGCTATATGGAATGTATGGAAAGGAGGAATAAAGAAGTAGTTCCAGGAGACTGCACTCATTGTTGATGCAAGCAGAACCGGCCCTATGCCCAGAAATACCGCAAGGATTGCCACCACAAACAACAGGATGAACGATACGATGTGATAGCTCTGGGGGTTTGACAGAGGTGTGCAGACAAGGGTTGTCAGACCAATGATCAAAACAACAAGCAGGTATGGATACAGATGTCTGAACATGCCGGCAGGCGCTGATGTCTCTTTTCCAACCATGGTTTGCTGCAAAATCATAATCACAAAGTTAAATCCAATGTCTCCAATTTGCTCCCTGATTCCCGCAACTAATTTGGGACTATGTTTATAAAGACATTATTAATATACCGGGCAGGATTGAAAAGATTTTATAAATATCAGGGCGGAATGTAACCCTGAAGCCTTTGCGGCCGTTTAACAACTTGCATTACAGACCGGCGAGGGTATGTAGTCAAAGGTTCATGAAGAAATGGATCCTATATATAGTTTCCGTATTACTATCGTTGAGCGCCTACGGGCAGAGCTGTTCCATTCTCTCAAAGGCTAACAACATAACTCCGGATAAGCTGTGCTCCCCGGTGACCGCCACCTGGACCGTCAGCTATACCGGTGTCAACGATGACGGGTACCCGGTCAGCATCAGGTTCGACTGGAACAACGGCAACATTGTAACTCTTCCTGCATCAGAGACTTCTCCGGGAGTATTCGAGGCAACCTCGATAAACACCTACACATCAGCCGGAAACATCTGCAACTACCATCCCCAGGCTACCCTTGTTGTCAACGGCGTCGTCTGTACCTCATCATCACAGGAGCAGATTGTGACCGTCTGGGATGACGATGACCATAACGGCGGGCGCATGCATATAAACCCGGTTGTCTACCCGATCTGTTTCGGCAACAGTGCAAACGTCCGTTTCCAGGACCTGACACAGTTCAACTGCGTACCCCCGCAGGAGAGGGACAACCCGAACGTAAACACACGGTGGATTCAGTGGATTTACGGAACAGACAACACGATGACCGGAATCCCGGTGACAATTGACGGCCATTCCAGAACTTTTCCATACACTGATAACGTCATTACGCTTACAGGCCCCGTGACCGGATCCGGTATCTGGTCTGACGTTATTTTTGTCGCTTCCGACAAACTGATAGGCCAGTATTTTGAGGTGACCCTCCGCAACTGGAACTACTGTAACCCTTACGATGATCCCACCATACCCGGCAAACCCGCTGACCGTGTCAACGGTGACCATCCTCCAGTGGTCACAACAGCAAGGATATTGATCGTCCCCTATCCGGATGCCACAATTACCCCGGTTGACCCAATGTGTTCCAATGCCCCACCTGTAACACTGACGGCTCATGATCCGGGTGGAAGATGGTCAGGCAGCGGTGTGACAGGAAATATTTTCGACCCCTCGCTGGCCGGTCCGGGAAATCATGTCATCAGGTACGATGTAACCAACGGAGACGGTTGCAGTGATAATGACCAGGCTGTCATCACAGTTCATCCTGTTCCGGATGCAACAATAATAACCTCTGGCATAGCATGTTCGACAGACCCTGTGATAGTCCTTCAGGCGCAGGATCCCGGGGGAGTCTGGTCAGGAACGGGTGTCTCCGGCAATATCTTCTATCCGGCTGTTGCCGGTTCCGGCAATCATTTGGTAACATATTCACTCACTGATGCCAGCGGCTGTTCAGACATTGATTCTGCGATACTTACAGTCGCTACCCCGGACGCAACAATAACTCCTGTTGACACTCTTTGCGAGGACAGTCCCGCCGTAAGACTGACCGCCAGGGATATGGGAGGTGTCTGGTCCGGACCGGGTGTTGTGGGTGACCGGTTCGTCCCTGCACTTGCAGGGGTGGGGAATCACCTGGTCAAATATGGTATACTGAACACTGACTGCGCTGCTGCTGATACAGTAGTGATTACGGTCATGCCCCTGCCTTCAATCATTATCGATGACCCCGGCACAGTCTTCCTCAATGCTCCTCCCGTTGCCCTGACTGCATATCCGACAGGCGGCAGCTGGGCCGGTACGGGCCTCACAGGAAATATGTTTGACCCTGCCGCAGCAGGTCTTGGCACTCACAGTCTGACATATACGATGCCTCCTGAGAGCTGGGGCTGCTCTGCACAACAGAGTGTTATCATACAGGTTGTCATGCCACCCCTGCCTGTGGCTGATTTCGAAGGTGCATCCACCGGATGTGCCCCTCTGACTGTGCAGTTCATCAATAAAAGTATTCACGGTGAGAGCTATACATGGGATTTTGGAGACAAACAGTATTCGTCAGAGGAGAACCCTGTGCATACCTGGTTCGTTCCCGGAAATTATGTGGTTAAGCTGACTGTGCACAACATTGCCGGAGAATCCGTCCGCAACGGTGTTATAACAGTCTATCAGAACCCGTCGGCAATATTTGATGCTTATCCCACCCATGTTATTAACAATGAACAGATAGTGATCTTCTACAGCTATTCATATTTTGCCGAGTCATGGCATTGGAGGTTCGGTGACGGAGAGACTTCAACCGAAGAGAACCCTTATCACAGGTATGAATCACCGGGATCATATACTGTTTCCCTGCTTGTTTCAACAACAAACGGGTGTGTCGATTCAGCAGTGATGGAGACGCCGGTGGTGGTAGAGTGGAAGACAGGTACCCTTAAGTATCCCAATGCGTTCAAATGGAATGGCACAGGCCCCACGGGAGGGGAATGGACCGAAGGTGTTAATCCTTCAATGGATAATGTTTTCAGGCCTTTCTCTGAGAATGTGCTTGAATACAGGCTTCAGATTTTCAACAGGTGGGGCGTGCTGATCTATGAAAGCCACGACCTGAAGAGGGGCTGGGACGGGTATTTCGGGAACGGCAACCTGGCAGCGCAGGGCGTCTACGTCTGGAAGGCTACAGGCAGGTATGCCGACGGAGAGTATTTTGACCTTGTCGGGGATGTGACCTTCCTGCATTAAAGATCAGCCCTTGCCGCGCCCTGGCTTCATAATCACACCCAGCTTCTTTTTACCGTCAATCATCACATTCAGTGGTTCAGGAAACCTTACATGCCTGAGAAGGTCATCCTCAAATACGGTTTCAGCTGCTGAGAGGAATTCGTAATCTATTGAACCCTCTCCTGTGGAGGGGTTCACATTAAAATAACCTACCCTGAAGGCGGTGAGGTTCTGAAAGAAATGTGTGCCCTGGCTCGGATCGATATGGTAGTTTTCAAGCCCCGACTCAACTATCACCCTTGCACCTGATATCTGCTGCCACTTTATCGGTATACCCCGCCAAACATCTGTTGAACCCCATCTTCCGGGACCGATGAGGATGTAATTTGTATCTTCATTAATGAATCTCTCATTTACCGATTCAATCCTATCAGCGATCTCTGAGTTTTTGGAAGGCTCAAAATTATCGGTCCGGACATATACCACATCACGCAAGCCTTCAATTGTACCGTTTCCAAGGGCCAGACCGGAAGAGACAACGGTATCCTCCTGCCGGATATCTTCAAGCCTGAACTTGATAGTTTCGTAGTTTTCAACTATTGGTCTGATCTGCAGGAGATTGAAGGCTACAGGTTTTTTCATGGACGGGTCAATGTTCGCTGCGAACTCAATCTCAACCGGGTTGTTAAGCTGCTGCTGCCCGATCTCAAGGACTCTCTTCAGGATACCTGTAAGCGGGAAGAGGTCATACTTGAGGATGTGTGCAAAGGTTATCACCTTCCTGCCTCCTTCAACCATTTCGTCGCGCAGTATGTCATCCTGGTAATCGTAAGTGGATGCAGCGAACCTGAGCGCACTATCACCTTCGGCCGCACTGATGTTCAATTTGAGGAGGTTAACCGAGTCGTCAGTGCTTGGTACGAAGCTTGAGGGGTTGAGGTCGAGCGAGTAAAATTCCTGCTGTGTTTCCTGAAGTGCCATCCGGGTATCAGAGAGCTGGATGATCTTGCCCGGGTATTCCGGGGAAAACCTCAGTGAGATGCCCCCGTCTACTATATATTTTCCCAGTCCGAAGGCAAGGGTGACAAAGCCCTCTTCATACCGCTCCGGCTCGATGGGATAAAAATTGACTGAGCGTGCCACGCCTGACAAGGTGGGATAAAACCGGTTGCCATACTGCTGTCCGCATACCTCCTGAAGGACGATGCCCATTTTTTCTTCCTCGATCTGGTTTGCGGTGGCCTTCATATAATTCTTGCTTCCCCGGTAAAACACCGATGCATAGACACTTTTTATGCCGACGCTGAGAATTTCAAGCATCACTATTTCGTTCTCGGCCTTCGGGATCATATAGGTTGAATATACTCCTGCAAACGGCTGGAAATGAGAATCCTCCAGCAGGCTGGATGAGCGGATAGCCACCGGCCCGCTTATTATTGAGATGAAGACCAGGAGGTCTTTATGGATTCTGAAGGGAAGCCTGGCTTTCAGGAATGCATCAAGGATTTCCCTGTCGCCAGCGTCAGACAGGCCGATGCTGTACAGGTTGTTTTCCTCCATGAATTCGTCGAAGATGTCAGTGCTCAGGACAACAGTTCGCGGAATTGACACAATGGAGTCTTCAAAGCCGTCAGAGAGCTGGTTTTGCTTGATGATGTGATCAAGAAATGCCAGCCCGCGGGCTTTTCCTCCCATTGAGCCCTCTCCGATACGCGTAAATGTCAGATATTCGTCGAAGTGTTCGCGGTAAAAATCGGCGATAACTCCATGTCCTTTGCTTCGCCTGAAATTGGCAATTGTATCAAAAATGAACCTCCGGGCCTGGTCGAGGCTCGAGAAATCATCGAGGCTGATCTCTCTCAGGAACTCTCCCAGGGAAAAGAGAGCCCGGGCATATAGCCATTTGGACAGGTGATTTCTCGAGAGATGATATCTCAGTGACGCATCAGGAATTTCAAACAGCTTGCGTTGGAAGGCCTGGAGGTCGGAGATACGGGCTATTTCTGCCCCGTTTGCAGGATTTGTGAATATAAAATCGCCGAAGGAGAAGTTCTGTTTAAGGAGCTTCTCCATTTCCTCTGCGAGAGTGACTGAGTTGCTGTCGAGAAATGCATTTCCGAATTCAAGGGCTGTCTTTTCATCTTCAGTGTCCGCAGAATGAGCGATTATCGGAATGTTGGGGTCAAACTCCCTTATCTGCCTGAACAGCTCATTAAACGTACCGCTTTTCCTGTTTTCAATGCGGTACTGGTCGACATCGCTGATTACTCCCAGCAGGTGTGTTTTGTGCTTTTCAAACAGTTCAACTGCCTCCTCGTATCCGGTGGCCAGCAGGATCTTCGGTCTGCCTCGCATCTGCATCATCTTCTGATGTTCATTGAGGCCTTCGATCATATACTCCCGCGACTGTTCAAGAATGATTTTGTACAGGTGGCGCAGGAAGACCGAGGCAAGCCTGACGGAGCTCTCCACAAGCAGGATTGACTGCACTCCTTCGTGGCTGGCATCTTCATCGACGTTTAGTTTATCCTCAACGAGGCTGATAATAGGAAGCAGGACATTGGTGCTGCCAAGCCAGTTGAAGACGTAGTCGATGCAGCCCATCTCCTCACTGTCAAGTCTTATTGCCATCTCCCTTGATACGGGAGCGAGGATTACTATGGGCACTTCGGGCCAGGCTTTCTTTATTTGCAGAGAGAGCGCATGCGGATCCATGTCACTTATACTCAGCATGTTTATGACAAGGTCTACTTTGCCTTTTCCGATTACTTTGATTGCCTCCGCTGCAGAGGTGACATGAATGAATTGAGGGGGGTAGCGAAGATTGAACGAGACGTAGTCATTGAAGACCTTCTCGTCAATCTTCCCGTCCTCCTCCATAATAAAGGCATCGTACCTGCTGCAGATCAGCAGCACATACCTGACTCTCTTCTGCATTAACAGCTCGAAGGAGGTCTCTCTGAAGATGTGTTTCACGGTCTACACCACTCCCTGGGCCAGCATGGCCTCGGCCACCTTGACGAACCCGCCGATATTGGCTCCGTCGACGTAGTTGATGAATCCGTCCTTACGGGTTCCGTACTTCACGCAAGTGGCGTGTATGTCTTTCATGATCCTGTGAAGCCGGCTGTCAACCTCTTCGCGTGACCATGAGAGGCGCATGGAGTTTTGTGTCATCTCCAGTCCTGATGTTGACACTCCTCCGGCGTTTGCTGCCTTGCCCGGTCCGAAAAGAATTTTATGATGCAGGAATATGTTGACTGCATCCGGTGTGGAAGGCATATTGGCTCCTTCAGAGACAACAAAGCAGCCGTTCTTTACGAGCATTTCCGCATCCGCACCGCTTATCTCATTCTGTGTGGCGGAAGGAAGGGCCACCTGGCAGGGGACATCCCACGGGGTAGATTTGCCCTCGACATATGTGCATCCGTATTTCTCTGCATATTCCTTAATGCGTCCTCTCCTTACATTTTTGAGATTCTTAACGAAAGCCAGCTTCTCTTCGTTTATCCCGTCAGGGTCATGGATATAACCATTGGAATCGGACATTGTGACCACTTTGGCGCCCATCTGGATCGCCTTTTCAGCAGCAAACTGAGCTACGTTGCCTGACCCTGAGACAGTACATATCTTGCCTTTGAGGCTGTCACCCCTTGTGTTGAGCATCTCCTCGGCGAAGTAGACCTGTCCGTAGCCGGTTGCCTCAAGCCTGATCAGGCTGCCGCCCCACTCGAGACCCTTCCCGGTAAGTACACCGGTGAACTCATTCCGCAGTCTCTTGTACTGGCCGAAGAGGTAGCCTATTTCCCTTCCGCCAACTCCTATGTCTCCGGCTGGCACATCGGTATCAGCACCAACATGTCTGAAGAGTTCGCTCATGAATGACTGGCAGAAGCGCATGACCTCGTTGTCGCTCTTTTCCTTCGGGTCAAAGTCTGAACCGCCTTTCCCTCCGCCCATAGGAAGTGTAGTAAGGCTGTTCTTGAGAACCTGTTCGAAGGCAAGGAATTTAAGAATTCCCAGATTTACAGTCGGGTGGAATCTCAGCCCGCCCTTGTAAGGTCCGATGGCGCTGTTCATCTCTATCCGGTATCCTTTGTTAATCTGGATCTCTCCCTTGTCATCGACCCAGGGGACCCTGAAAAGGATCACCCTCTCAGGCTCCGCCATCCTCTCAAGGATCTTGGCTGACCTGTACTTGGGGTTCTCCAGGATAAAAGGCATAAGTGACTCGGTCACTTCTCTGACAGCCTGGTGAAACTCGACTTCACCGGGGTTTTTGGCGATTATTCTCGCCATGAATTCATCAACGGGGTTTGACATGGAAGTAGGGGTTTAAGGATTAGTTGTTTATCAGAAAATTTTATTAAATTTCCATAATTCAAGTATTACCACAAAATTTAATTGAGTTTTTTTTCAATTTGCATTATAAATTAAATTTCTCTGACAGGTAAAGCAGAGATGATCTGGTCTTCGATGGAGGATTTGTCGAAATTACAGAAGGATATGCAGAAGCTTCTGGCCGAGAAGATACA